>MHCFC02800__coassemble_2972_pt1 | contig 5170 bp, 4 predicted proteins | sample MHCFC02800__metabat2_high_PE_055 | metagenome-assembled genome bin MHCFC02800 | reverse complement strand
CTCATGGGAAGCAGTGAGAAAAAATCCATGCTTTATCTGGAGTGCCGCTGCCTGTATGTGACGAAAGGCGCCGGAAGCCAGGGAATCCAGAACGGTTCCGTAAGCTGTATCGGCGTGACTGCCAGCGTTCCGTCCGGAATCCGCGAGGTTATGGGAGAGAACCTGGTGGCAGCGCTTCTGGGTCTGGAGTGTGCTTCTTCCAACGACCAGAGCTTTTCCAACTCCGATATGAGAAGAACCGCAAGGACCATGCTGCAGTTCATGCCGGGAACAGATTTCATCTTCTCCGGTTACGCTGCAGAACCCAATTATGACAACATGTTCGCCGGTTCCAATTTTGACGCGGAGGACTTTGACGACTATAATGTTATGCAGAGAGATATGCAGGTAGACGGCGGTCTCCGCCCTGTTACCGAGGAGAATGTGATACGGGTGCGCCGTACGGCGGCAAAAGCCGTGCAGGCTGTATTTAAGTATCTGGGACTTACTCCGGTGACCGACGAGCAGGTGGAAGCTGTTGTTTACGCCCACGGAAGCAAAGATACCCTGAACCGTGACGCGGCGTCTGACCTGATGGCTGCGGACGATATGATGAAACGGGGCATTACAGGCCTGGACGTAGTGAGGGCGCTGGCTGACAGCGGATATACAGAGCTTGCGGAGAATATCCTGAACATGCTGAAACAGAGAGTGATCGGGGATTATATGCAGACCGCGGCGATCCTGGACGATCATTTCCAGGTAATGTCCGGAGTCAATACCCCCAACGACTATATGGGACCGGGAACGGGTTACCGTGTATCCGGAAAACGCTGGGAGGAGATCAAGGCGATTCCTCACAGAATAGATGCAGGAGAATTTTAGGAGGTGTGCCATGGAAGTGAATGAACAACTGATACAGGCCATTACACGGGCAGTGGTGGAGCAGTTGCACAGAAATGGTGCGCAGCCCCAGACAGAAACAAAAAGCATGACCTCCTCTGCGGCAGGAAGTCTTGCAGGCAAAACAAGAATCCGTCCGAAGCGTTCCTATGAGGGCGCTGTGCGGGCGAAACAGGGCACGGATCCAAAAGAAGTGGTGATCGGCGTAGGCGCCGCTTTTCAGACTGAGATCACAAAAACTCTGGGAGGACTTCCCCTGGATGAAGTGATCCGGAACGTGAAGGCGGGCATCGAGGAGGAAGGCATGGTATCCAGAGTGGTAAAAGTGCTCGATACCTCGGACGTGGGATTTATGGCTCTTGAGGCTGCGAAGCTTTCCGGTTCCGGATTCGGGATCGGCATCCAGTCCAAGGGAACCACAGTCATTCATCAGAAGGATCTTTATCCACTTTCCAACCTGGAGCTGTTTCCCCAGGCGCCGTTAATGACGCTGGAGACATACCGGAGAGTTGGGAAAAATGCCGCGAAATACGCAAAAGGAGAAAAAGTTACGCCCATTGAGAGTACCAATGATCCCATGGTACGTGCGAAATTCCAGGTAAAAGCGGCTCTGATGCACATTATTGAGACAGAGCAGCTGGATCCGGACAAGGGCATGATAGAATGGGAGGGTGTGAGATGAGCAACTATCCTTTAGGAAAAAACGAAGCGGACACCATTACCTCCAAGACCGGGAAAAAACTTTCCCAGATCACGCTGGAAGAAGTACGCAGAGGCAATGTGACGGCCGAGGATATCAAGATATCCCCGGAGATGCTGAGGCGTCAGGGACAGGTGGCAAAAGAGGCCGATAACCCTCAGATGGAAGCGAATTTCGAGAGGGCGGCGGAGCTGTCCAACGTACCTGACGATGTGATCCTTAATATGTATAATAAGCTGCGGCCGAACCGTTCCACCAAGAGGGAACTTGTTCTCATGGCGCAGGAGCTCCTGGAGAAATACCACGCTCCCCACTGTGCGAAACTTGTTCTGGAAGCAGCGGAAGTTTATGAAAAGAGGGGAATTCTTCTTTGAAACTGATTGCCGGAGTAGATATTGGAAATTCCACAACTGAAGTATGTGTGGGAAGTGTGGGCGAGGACGGATCGTTCCGTTTCCTTGCCAGCGCTTCCCGCGTTACTACCGGGACCAAGGGAACACTTCCCAATGTCCACGGGATCCGGGCGGCGCTGGAGGATGCGATGTACAGTATTCATCAGCCGTTAAGCGCCCTTGATCTCGTGCGCCTGAACGAGGCTGCTCCTGTGATCGGCGATACAGCCATGGAGACGATCACGGAGACGATCATTACGGAATCCTCCATGATCGGACACAATCCCTCCACTCCCGCGGGAGCCGGAGAGGCGGTGGGCTATCTTCTTTTTCTGGAAAATATCTGGAAGGGGAAACCCGGCGTGCCCTATATCGTCGTGGCCTCCAGCAAATTTTCCTATGAGGAGACGGCGGCCAGGCTGAACCAGCATATCCCCGAGCTTGACATTAAAGGAGTGATCCTTCAGGCGGACGAGGCGGTGCTTGTGGAGAACCGCCTGAATATACGTATCCCGATCATTGACGAGGTCCGCCATATCAGCCGCGTGCCGGAAGGCAAGCTGGCTGCCATAGAAGTAGCGCTTCCGGGTACAAGCATCCGGATGCTGAGCAATCCTTACGGGATCGCCACACTTCTGGGTCTGAACGCCCAGGAGACCAGGATTGTGACTCCTATTGCCAAAAGCCTGATCGGTAAACGGAGCGCGGTAGTGATCCGGACGCCCAACGGGAATGTCCGGGAAAACATCCTTCCCGCCGGAGAGATTTTTATCCACGGAGAGAGGGAGGAAAAGGTGAATATTGACGCCGGTGCGGATGAGATCATGGATACAATGCGCCGGGCGGGGGAGATCAGAGATATTGACGGACAGCAGAACACCAATGTGGGAAACATGTTCCGCAGGATTCGGACCAGTATGACCGACGTGGCAAGTTCGCAGGATCAGGACGTACGGATCACAGACATTCTTGCTGTGGATACTCTGGCCCCGGTAGAAGTTTCAGGTTCTCTTGCCGGAGAAACCTGTATGGAAAAAGCGGTGGGAATCGCCGCAATGGTAAAAACACAGCATCTTCCCATGCAGAAGATCGCTGAGAAACTGGAAGAGGAACTTCATGTGAAGGCTGTGGTGGCCGGGGTGGAGGCCGTAATGGCTTCCCTCGGAGCAATGACCACGCCGGGAACACAGCTTCCTCTCGCTATCCTGGACATGGGAGGCGGATCCACAGACGCCGCCATCCTGGAACCGGACGGAAGTGTGAGGACCACGCATCAGGCAGGAGCCGGAGAGCTGGTTTCCATGCTGATCCAGACGGAACTTGGACTGGAAAGCCGCGCGGTGGCGGAACAGATCAAGAGATATCCCATGGGAAAAGTGGAGAGTCTGTTTCATATGAGACTGGAGAACGGTTCCATGCGTTTCTTTGAAGAGTCCATCGATCCCCGGTATTACGGGCATGTGGTACTGCTGGCGAAGAACGAGATGATCCGGATAGAGGAAGATATCCCCATGGAGAAGATTCTTGAGGTCCGCAGGGAGGCAAAGCGCAAAGTGTTCGTCCGCAACGCGGTACGCGCCCTTGCTCATGTTGCACCGGATCACGACCTGAAAAAAGTGCCGAATGTAGTTCTTGTGGGAGGCTCTGCGGAGGATTTCGAGATTCCGGAGATGCTCACGGAAGAACTGGCGGAATACCGTATTGTGTGCGGCAGAGGAAACATCCGCGGAACAGAGGGACCCAGAAATGCGGTTGCCACCGGCCTTGTAATGTCATACCTGACCGGGAATTAAGTCAGGAGGATAGACAATGGTTGTAAACAAACCCACGATCAATATCTATACAAGGGAGCCCGATGAAGATCTTCTTCGGGAAATCTGCGCCGGAATCGAGGAAGAGGGAGTCCTTTATGAGATTCACCCGGGTAAGGGTGATCTGGACGATCTTGCCTATGAGGCGGCGAAGGAATCCATGCTGGGTTCCGGGATCGGAATTTCCGGACAGCGGGTCGCCATGCAGATGGCGAGGCTTCCCAAAGGAAAAAATGTATTTGAACTGAATGCGCCGCGGTTCTGGCAGTGCCGGAATATAGGTTCCAACAGCGCCAGAGCGGTAAAAAAAATGCCTTTCAAACCTGTTTACGGACAGGAAGGGAACATGTAAACCTTCAGGAGATAGCCATTATGAACATTTACACAAAAAACGGAGATAAAGGTACCACAAACCTTATCCATACAAAAAATGTCTCCAAGTCAGACGACCGTATCCAGCTTGTGGGAACTATTGACGAGCTGACAAGTCATCTGGGACTTGTAAAGACCATGCTGGAAGACGCGGATGCCGTTCATATGCTGGAAAGTATTCAGGAACATCTGATTACAGTGATGGCAGGCGTGGCTGATCCTTATAGCAGAGACTACAAAACATCCGATGACAAGACGGAGGTTCTGGAGCAGGAGATCGACAGACTGCAGACACTGTATCAGCAGCCGAAAGAGTTTAAGTTCATCCTCCCGGGTCAGTGCCGTCTTTCGGCGGAGATTGATATTGCCCGTACTGTGGCGCGAAGAGCGGAGCGCGCGCTGGCGCTGGTCAGCGTGAAGTTCGGAGCGGACAACGGGGCAAAGAAATATATGAACCGTCTGGCGGATTATCTCTATGTTCTTGCCAGATACACAGACGCACAGGCAGCGGGCAAAGCAGCGAAACCGGAAGCGGCTCCCGCAGCCGGCGGAAACGGAGCGGGAACAATGGGAGAAACTGAGAACAGCACGGCAAACGAAGCGGTGATCCAGGAAGTCCTGAAGAGGATCGGGATCCAGGGAAGGATCAGCCTGGACAGCGCGAAGAAGCTGATCGAGAAAATCGAAAAAGAGGCAGAACGCAGAGGGAAAAAAGCCGTGATCGCAGTCTGCGGTCCGGATGGGAACCCCATCGCGGTCCATGTGATGGACGGGGCATTTCTGGTAAGTTTTGACGTGGCTACAAAGAAAGCCTATACGTCAGTGGCTGTCAAGATGTCCACCAAAGAGCTGAGTGCCCTTGCCCAGCCGGGAGGAACTTTCTACGGAGTAGATAAGATGGACGGCGGAAAGATCGTGATCTTTGCCGGCGGCGTCCCTCTGAAAGTGGGCGATACCATTATCGGCGGTCTCGGCGTCAGCGGCGGCACAGGCGAGGAAGATCACAGCCTTGC
>MHCFC02800__coassemble_2295_pt1 | contig 6130 bp, 7 predicted proteins | sample MHCFC02800__metabat2_high_PE_055 | metagenome-assembled genome bin MHCFC02800 | reverse complement strand
GACTGCTTATTACAGACAGCAGCGTTCACCCGAAAGCGCCGGGGATGAAATACCGTCATTATGCGCCGAAGGCGGATCTTGCGGTTGTGGAGGGGCCGGAACCGGCTGTGGTACGCTATATCAGCCAGGCTGTTTCCGGAGCCGCGGCAGAGGGAAAGAAAGCCGGGATCATTGCGGCGGACGAGACCGCGGCTCAGTACCGGCACGGAGTTGTAAAATCTATCGGAAGCAGAGAAGAGGAGGAGGAGATCGCCCGTCATCTGTACGGAGTTCTGCGGGACTTTGACAGCGAAGGGGTGGATGTGATCTACTCTGAGGCGTTTTATACGCCGAAAATGGGGCAGGCAATCATGAACCGCCTTCTGAAAGCGGCGGGGCATAAAATTATACATGTAAAAGAGGAGGAAGAAACATGATAGCATTAGGTTGTGACCATGGTGGCTATGAACTGAAACAGGAGATCAGAAAGCACCTGGACGAACAGAAGATCCCGTACAAAGATTTCGGCTGCGACAGTATGGAATCCACGGATTATCCCATTTACGCGAAGCGTGTGGCGAAGGCGATTCTCAGCGGCGAGTGTGAGAAAGGGATCCTGATCTGCGGAACAGGTATCGGTATTTCTATTACCGCCAATAAGTTCAAAGGCATCCGCGCCGCTCTCTGCTCAGACTGTTTCAGCGCAGAGGCGACAAGACTTCATAATGACGCCAACATTCTGGCCATGGGCGGAAGAGTGGTTGGCCCCGGACTGGCTCTTAAGATCGTGGATACTTTCCTGAATACGCCGTTTTCCGGCGATGAGCGCCATATCCGCAGGATCGAACAGATAGAGAGCGAATAAGGCAGACAGGGAGGGTTTTACAATGGAGACACAGAATCAGAAACGTAAGGGTTATATTTCCTGGGATGAATATTTCATGGGTGTGGCTATCCTCTCGGGAATGCGGTCCAAAGATCCCAATTCCCAGGTGGGAGCCTGTATCGTAAGCAAAGATAATAAGATACTGTCCATGGGTTACAACGGATTTCCCATGGGATGTTCGGATGACGAGTTTCCATGGGCAAGGGAAGGGGAACCGCTGGATACCAAGTATCTTTACGTCACCCACAGTGAGCTGAACGCCATTCTGAACTACAGAGGCGGAAGTCTGGAAGGGGCGAAGCTTTATGTTTCCTTGTTCCCCTGCAACGAGTGCGCCAAGGCGATCATACAGTCGGGGATCAAAACCGTTGTGTATGACTGTGACAAATATGAGGACACTCCGTCCGTGATCGCGTCCAAACGTATGCTCGACGCTGCCGGCGTCCGCTATTACCGCTACAACCGTACCGGCAGGGAGATTTCCTTCACGGTATAAATCTGCCCGCCCCGGCGCGGGGCGAGATCCTGCAGACGGAAAAAATTTATACCGTCAGGGTTGACACAAAAAGAAATATCGCATAGAATAATGTGCAGAAAAAGCGGTGAAGAGAATAGTACATGAGGAGTAATCTCAGAGAGGGATCCATATGGTGCGAGGATCCTGTGCGCGAATCATGGAACCGGCCTCGGAGCTCCGTGCAAATGAAGTACGGCGTAATTCTGCGTTAAAGAAAAAAGAGAGGTCAGTGCGCGTGCGCATTGTCAATAAGGGTGGTACCGCCGGAGTCTTTCGGTCCCTTTACGGGGATCTGAGGACTCCGTTTTTATATCAGATGTGAAACGCCTCCCGCTCCTTCAGGCGGCGGCAGCAAATCAGTAACAGAAAAGGAGAAGAATCATGGCAAAAGAAAAGAAACTGGTTGAAGCGATTACTTCCATGGAGGAGGATTTCGCCCAGTGGTATACCGACGTGGTAAAAAAAGCCGAGCTGTGCGGGTATACCAGCGTAAAAGGATGTATGGTCATCAAACCGGCGGGATATGCCCTCTGGGAAAATATCCAGCATGAGCTTGACAGGAAATTCAAAGAAACAGGCGTGGAGAACGTGTACATGCCCATGTTTATTCCGGAATCTCTTCTTCAGAAAGAGAAGGATCATGTGGAGGGATTCGCGCCGGAGGTTGCCTGGGTGACCCACGGCGGTCTGGAACCGCTTCAGGAACGTCTCTGCGTGCGTCCTACCTCTGAGACGCTGTTCTGTGATTTTTATCAGAAAGATATCCAGTCCCACAGAGATCTTCCCAAGGTATATAACCAGTGGTGTTCTGTTGTGCGCTGGGAAAAAACCACCCGTCCTTTCCTCCGCTCCAGAGAATTCCTGTGGCAGGAGGGACATACGGCCCACGCCACCGCAGAAGAGGCTGAGGAGAGAACAATCCAGATGCTGAACGTATACGCGGATTTCTGCGAGGAAGTCCTGGCGATCCCGGTGATCAAAGGACAGAAGACAGACAAAGAGAAATTCGCAGGCGCTGAGTCCACCTATACTATCGAAGCGCTGATGCATGACGGAAAAGCCCTTCAGTCCGGAACAAGCCACAACTTCGGCGACGGCTTTGCCCGCGCTTTCGGCATCCAGTATACAGACAGAGAGAACAAACTTCAGTATGTACATCAGACCTCATGGGGAATGAGCACACGTATCATCGGCGCCATTATCATGGTTCACGGCGATAACAGCGGGCTTGTGCTTCCGCCCAGGATCGCTCCGGTACAGGCGGTCATCATTCCCATCCAGCAGAGAAAAGAAGGCGTGCTTGAAAAGGCGGACGAACTTTTTGCAGCCCTGAAGGCTGCCGGCATCCGTGTGAAAGTGGACGACACGGACAGAAGCCCGGGATATAAGTTCGCGGAGCAGGAGATGAGAGGAATCCCGGTACGTGTGGAATGCGGCCCCAAGGATATCGAGAACGGACAGGCTGTGATCTGCCGCAGGGATACCAGAGAGAAATATGTGGTATCTTTTGAAGAACTTCCGGCAAAAGTACAGGAAGTCCTGGACACCATGCAGAAGGATATGCTGGAGAGAGCCAGAGCCCACCGCGACAGCCACACTTACACGGCGGAAAACTATGACGAGTTTAAAGAACTTATCAATACAAAGCCAGGCTTCGTAAAAGCCATGTGGTGCGGTTCCAGAGAATGTGAAGATAAGATCAAAGAGGACGTTCAGGCAACATCCAGATGTATGCCGTTTAAACAGGAGCATATCAGCGACGTCTGCGTCTGCTGCGGCAAGCCGGCGAAGAAGATGGTATACTGGGGAAGAGCATATTAATATGAAACTTACCATTCCTGTCAATGCGGAAAAAATTTTACGTGTTCTGGAAAACCAAGGGTTTGAAGCCTTTATTGTGGGCGGATGTGTGCGGGATTCCATTCTGGGCCGCCGGCCGGACGACTGGGATATCACCACATCAGCCCGGCCGGAACGGGTGAAAGCGCTGTTTCGAAGGACTGTGGATACAGGGCTTAAGCATGGCACTGTCACAGTGCTGATGGATAAAGAAAGCTATGAGGTGACAACCTATCGTATTGACGGAGAATACGAGGACGGGCGCCACCCGAAGGAAGTTGCGTTTACAGCCAGCCTTGAAGAAGATCTGAAAAGACGGGATTTTACCATTAACGCCATGGCGTATCATCCGGACAGGGGATTGGTGGATCTTTTTCACGGTATGGATGATATAAGAGCAGAGATCATCCGCTGTGTGGGAAATCCTCTGGAAAGATTTGGCGAAGACGCGCTCCGGATTCTCAGAGCCGTGAGATTTTCGGCCCAGCTGGGATTTTCCATTGAAGAGGAGACGAGGAAGGGGATCGAAAAACTGGCCCCGAATCTCAAACTGGTCAGTGCGGAACGGATTCAGACTGAGCTGGTGAAACTTCTTGTCTCGCCTCATCCGGATTATTTTCTTACGGCTTATGAGACTGGCATAACCCGGCAGTTTCTTCCGGAGTTTGACGCCTGCATGGAGACGGGGCAGAATACGCCCCACCACTATCTGTCTGTGGGCATGCACACACTGCAGAGCCTTTTGAATATCCGCCCGGATAAAGTCCTGAGACTGACGATGCTTCTTCACGATATCGGGAAGCCGGCAGTGAAGAAGACGGATGAGAACGGCCGCGATCATTTTAAAATGCATGGTCCGGCGGGCGAAAAAATGGCGTCCGCTATTCTGCGCAGGCTGAAATTTGATAATGATACAATATCGAAAGTATGCCGCCTGATCCGCTGGCATGACGACAGGCCGGCGCCGGATATGTGTTCCGTGAGACGTGCGGTTAACAGGATTGGAGAGGATATCTTCCCTCTCTATCTGGAAGTCCAGAGAGCGGATATGCTTGCCCAGAGCGCATATAAAAGAGAAGAGAAAGCGGCCCGTCTGGAGGGAGTGAATGAATGTTACAGAAAAATCCTGGAGGAGGGCCAGTGTGTTTCGCTGAAAAGCATGGCCGTAAAAGGTAGAGATCTGCTCGCCGCAGGATATGCGCCCGGGCCTGAACTGGGAGAAATTCTTGACAGACTTTTGGAACATGTGCTGGAACATCCGGAAGATAATGAGAAGGACAGGCTGCTTGCGCTTTTAAAATGAGGGGGATTCCCCTCATTTTTTTGTACTATTTCTTTTTGCAGGACACATAAGATAGAAGGTACAAAAATGTGAGGGGGAGTATGAATTGTATGATTACGGGCTTAGTGTCCTGGAGCAGTACGGGCTGACGGCGACGGGTTCCTCCCGGATCAGGGACGCGCTGCTGTGCCGTACGGAACAGGGAGCAGTTGTTGTGCGGGAATTCAGAGGATCGGAAAAGAAGCTGAAAATGCAGCAGGAACTTCTTGTTACGATCAGAGAAAACGGATATCGGGCGGACAGTTTTCTGGAAAACGGGGAAGGAGAACTGATAAGCAGAGACAGTGACAATATTCCCTATACCCTTCAGCACTGGTATGAAGGACGCGAATGTGATACGAAATCCGAGGATGATATTGTGAGAGGAGCCGGACTGCTGGCTGAGATACATAAAGTGATGAAACTGGCTCCGGACGGGTTTTATATGCAGCCTGACCTGAAAGAGGTATGCAGGCGCCACAATCAGGAATTGCGTAAGATCCGCAGGTTTATACGGAAAAAAGGGGCCTCCTGTGATTTTGAGAAGGATTATCTTTCCAGTGTGGAATGGTTTCTGAGAAAAGGAGAGGAGGCGCTGGCACTTCTGGAAAATACAGGGTATGAACGGCTTATGCAGAATGTTCTGGAGCAGGGATGGGTATGCCATGGGGAATACAATCAGCATAATATTCTGTTTGCGGGACGGGAAATGGCGGCGACCGGTTTTGATCACTGGAGTTTCGGGATCCAGATGTCGGACCTGTACCAGTTTATGAGGAAGATCCTTGAGAAACACGGCTGGGACAGCAGGCTGGCGGAAAAAATGTTAGACGCCTACAGTGCAGAACGTCCGGTCAGCAGCGATGAGCTGGATTATCTGAAGATACGTTTTATATATCCGGATAAATACTGGAAACTGGCGAATTATTATTATTCGCATAACAAAGCATGGATCTCCGAGAAGAATACAGAGAAAATGAAAACTCTTATCCGCCAGAAAGAGAGGTGGGACAGGTTTGGAAGGACTTTTTTTCCCGGAGGAAACGATGTATAATAAAAAAGATCCCGGAAATAACGGGAAATGATACCACAGAGAAAGGCGGAAAAATGCAGGCGTTTGACGAATTTATGGATGTTGTGAAAAAGGTGCGGGAAAATTGTCCATGGGACAGTGTGCAGACGCACGAGAGTCTGAAACCTTATATTGTAAACGAGACCAATGAGGTCCTGGAAGGAATCGACATTCTCAGCCGGGATAAGGACTGGGAGAATCTGTGCGAGGAGCTTGGGGATGTGCTGTTTCAGGTGGCGCTTCACAGTGTGATCGCCCAGGAGGAAGGCCTGTTTACAATAGAAGATGTGATCTCCGGTATTTCCTCGAAAATGAAGTTCCGTCATCCGAAGATTTTTTCACCGGATGATAAAGAAGCGGCGGCGCTCTCCTGGGAGGAACTGAAGGCAAAAGAAAAGACGGTAAAACAGAAAAGTCACGAAGAATGCTGAAAATGCCCTTTTTCTTAAAATAATGGTATGAAGTATCTTGACAAGCGGTATGAAAAGGTTTATATATATTTAATAGCGTATATTT
>MHCFC02800__coassemble_1930_pt1 | contig 6942 bp, 5 predicted proteins | sample MHCFC02800__metabat2_high_PE_055 | metagenome-assembled genome bin MHCFC02800 | reverse complement strand
GCGGGGACATGACATGTCATGCCCCCGCCTGGATTGTACTTTTATCAGCCGTTGATCATGAAGTTCAGCAGCTTGTCGATGTCTTCTTTCTCATATGCAACGATCTCCAGTTCCGGGATCTCTCCGCCGGAGAAAATGTTTGCCAGAGATACGTACTGGGACAGTTTGGACTTCAGGTTCAGTCTGTCGCCCTCGCCTGTTACCAGTTCTACTTTGCCTTTGCAGCTGTCTACTACTTCAAAAAACTTGTCAACGTCTTTAATGTTGGATACTTTCATGGTTATACTCCTTTCAGATTCTTGAAATCTATATGTTGTTTTTAGTTGTTAACTTTTCCAGTCGCGTACAGTATATCGCATCTTTCCATAAATTGCAATTGCCTTATTGGTAAATAATTCATGAAAAAACAGTAACTTTTCTGTAACTTTCACTAATATCAGTACACAAATACTGCCACTCCATATGGCGGAAGGGGATATGCAAAGGAATATTCCCTGTTGTCGCACTCTTTCTTCTCCGCTTTGTAAACCACCGGTTTGTCCAGAAGTCCGTGTTCGTTCATGATCAGTTTATACTGTTTCTTCTTCGGTACTCCTACCCGGTAATCAGATCTCTCCACCGGCGTGTAGTTTACCACAAAGAGCAGGTTGTTCCTCTTGGTGGGCGATTTTCTTACCAGGCTGAAGATGCTTCTGTCTCCGTCGTTGGGATTGATCCACTCGAATCCTTCCGGATCGTTGTCCCCCGCGTAGAGAGCCGGGTACTTTGTATACATATGCAGAAGGGTCTTCACAAATTCCTGCATATCTCTGTGATTCTCTTCTCCCAGAAGATACCAGTCAAGTTCTCTCTCCTCGCTCCACTCCCGAAGCTGGGCAAATTCCTGTCCCATGAAGAGGAGTTTCTTGCCCGGATGGAAAAACATGAACGCGTAGGCTGCCTTCAAATTCTTAAACTTGTCGTCCAAGTATCCCGGCATCTTGTTGAGCATGGAACACTTCAGGTGGACCACCTCGTCATGGGAGATCACCAGGATGTATTTCTCGCTGTAGGCGTAGGTCATGGAGAATGTCATCTTGTTATGGTTGTATTTGCGGAAATAGGGATCCAGCTTCATGTACTCCAGGAAGTCGTTCATCCATCCCATGTTCCACTTCAGGGAGAATCCCAGGCCGTCGTCCTCCGCCTTGCCGGTAACCTTCGGCCATGCGGTGGATTCCTCCGCGATCATCACTGTTCCGTGATTCCGTCCCAGAACCACTGTATTCAGGTGCTTGAAGAACTCAATCGCTTCAAGGTTCTTATTGTCGCCGTATTTATTGGCAACCCACTGGCCGTCTCTCTTGCCGTAGTCCAGATACAGCATGGAGGCGACGGCGTCCACGCGGAGACCGTCCACGTGGCATTCCTCAATCCAGAAAAGAGCGTTCGCAATGAGGAAATTCTTCACTTCCGGCTGTCCGTAGTTATAAATCTTGGTTCCCCAGTCCGGATGCTCGCCCTGCCGGGGATCCTGATGCTCGTAAACGGCGGTGCCGTCGAAGTTCGCAAGTCCGTGGGCGTCTTTGGGGAAATGTCCCGGAACCCAGTCAAGGATAACGCCGATCTTGTTCCTGTGAAGATAATCCACCAGATATTTGAAATCCTGCGCGCTTCCATAACGGGAGGTGGGCGCATAATATCCTGTCACCTGGTATCCCCAGGAACCGTCGAAGGGATGCTCCGCGATTCCCATAAGCTCTACATGGGTGTATCCCATTTCTTTTACATATTTCGCAAGCTCATGGGCGAATTCTCTGTAATTATAGAAACCGTCTTCGTCTTCTTCCGTGATGGGATGCTTCTTCCAGGAACCGGGATGTACTTCATAGATAGCCATGGGAGAGACTTTTTCATCAAAATTCTGGCGGTTCTTGATCCATACCGCATCTTTCCATACATAGTCTGTAATATCGGTAACTCTCGAGGCGGTGCCAGGTCTCATCTCGGCTTCATTGGCGTAGGGATCCGCTTTATAAAGCTTCTCTCCGTGCATTCCGACGATGAAGAATTTATAGAGATCGCCGATCTTCGCACCGGGAACAAACACTTCAAACACGCCGATCGGGCCGGCTTTGGTCATGGGATTGGCTTCCTCGTCCCAGTTATTGAAGTCTCCGATCACGGAAACAGACTGTGCCCTGGGCGCCCATACGGCAAAATATACACCCTTCTTCCTTCCCTGTGTAGTGGGATGGGCTCCCAGCTTCTTATAGATATCATAATGTGTGCCCTGACCGAACAAATACTGGTCAAGTTCCGTAAACTGCATTTTCTCTCCCATCAATACTACCTCCCTTAAAGTGTTTTATTTAAAAGCAAAAATCTGGCTTTCATTCGGTTCCAGTGTTACGCGGAGGCATCCGTTCTCAGCCACGCCTTCGCTTCCGTCGATAAGACTCGTGTATGTCTTGCCTCCCAGCGGCTCCCGGATACACAGTTCCGCCGGATTCTCGTCGTTGTTCACAGCGACCACCACGCCCTCTTCTCCCAGGATCCTGGCGAAAGCGTACTGCCTGTTGGTAAGGAGCAGTTCCTGATATCTGCCGTCAGAAAGCGCCGGCTGTTTTCTGTGGATCCTGCCCAGCGTCTTCACCCATTCCAGAAGCTTCGGATCGTCAGGATCCTTAAGCGCCTCCTTCAGATCCACCGCCGGACGGAGAGGATCGTCATTGGCGCCTTCTTTGCGTCCTTTGATCCCCCATTCGGATCCATAGTAGATGGACGGGATTCCGGGTAAAGTAAACAGAAGCGTGTGTACCGGATAAATATGGCCCGGCACGTTCAGCTTCGAGGCGATCCTGTCCACGTCATGGTTATCCACGAAGGAATACAGCTTCATTCCCTTATAGATACCGCCGTTAGCGTCAAATTCCCTGCGGATGGTATGGGCGATCTCGAAATAGTTGTGATCATTGTGTCCGGAATACAGCCCCTTATGCAGTTCATAGTTTGTTACGGAATCCAGCATCTCCGGCTTCACATAACGGCTGTAATCGCCGTGGATCACCTCGCCCATCAGCCAGAAATCTTTCTTTTTATCATTGGTAAAGCGCCGCATATCCTCCATAAAGGAGAACTCCAGACAGTCCGCGCAGTCCAGGCGGATGCCGTCGATATCAAACTCATCGATCCAGAAACCGATCACGTCAAGAAGATATTCCCGTACCTTCGGCTCCCACAGATTCAGATTCACAAGTTCAAAACAGTTCCTCCAGGCCTCGTATCCGAAACCGTCGTTATAAGGGGTGTTCCACCCGAAGTTGATCCCCTTGTACCAGCTGCAGTAGGGAGAGTTTTCCCTGTTCTTCTGAATATCCTGGAATGCGAAAAACTCACGTCCTGTGTGGTTGAACACGCCGTCCACCACCACCCGGATATCCAGTTCATGCGCTTTCTCCACAAATTTCCTGAAATCTTCATTGTCTCCCAGCCTTCTGTCCACCAGCCGGTAATCTCTCGTATCATATCCGTGCGAGGTGGATTCAAACAGGGGACCTATATATATTGCCGTGCATCCGATCTCTCTGATATGAGGCAGCCATTCCATCAGGCTCTCAAACCTGTGCGTCACCTCTGTCTGGTCATTTCTCCTCGGCGCCCCTGTCATACCGATCGGATACATATGATAAAACACTGCTTCTTCAAACCATTTGCCCACTAAGTATCCCTCCAGTAATCTGCACATAAAAAGTGCTGTTTTTAAGTCTTTTTATAGACATATTATACTAATCCGTACAGTTCCTGTCAACAAAGGAAACCCCCGTATGGACAATTAATTGTCCGCGTAAAGCACAGGGACAGCATTATATCTGCTGTCCCTGTAAATCCGTGTTTATTTTGTTTCTAAACGGCGTCTGCGACTGTAATTAGTAATATTCGCCGCTTTCCTCGTCATAGTATCCGTCGCCGGAACCATCGTCGTAATATTCATCGCCGGAACCGTCATCATAGTATTCCTCTTCAGAGCCGTCGCTGTAGTCTTCACTTCCGTCGCTGTAATCGCCGCTTCCGTCGTCAAAGGATTCTTCGGATCCGTCCTCCGATCCTTCCTCAGAAGAGGAATTCCCTTCGTATCCGGCTACAAGACCGTTCTCAAGGGAGCTGTCCCAGAAATCAGAGTAGGAGGCATACTGAAGATCCACGCCCTTGGCCTCGGCAAGCTCGCTGACTGTCATCAGCTTATATCCCTTCTCCACCAGATCCGGGATCAGGCGGATGGCCGCCTGTACGGAAGGTTCATGGATATCGTGCATCAGGATAATGGAACCGTCGGTAAGATCCCCGTTCATAACCGCGTTATAGTCCGCGTCCGCGTTCATCAGGGACCAGTCCTGCGTATCCAGAGACCACATGAAGAACGGCTTCTGTACAATATCAAAAGTATTCTGGTCTGCCGCTCCGTAGGGCGCCCTGGCAACAGTTGCCGCCTGTCCGCAGGCCTTCATCAGCGCTTCGTCCGTTCTCTGGAACTGGGAGCTGACCTCCTCTGAAGACATGTTCAGAAGGGTCTGGGACGGATGATCGTAGCTGTGGTTACCGATCTCGCAGCCGATGTCCACCATCCGCTGCACTGTGGATTCCCATTCACCCACGTTCTGTCCCAGCATGAAGAAGGTCGCATGAGCGTTGTTCTCCTCCAGGCAGTCCAGAAGCTGGTCAGTATATTCTCCGGGACCGTCGTCAAAGGTGAGGGCGATCCTGGTCTTATGTTCGTCGGGATTATATGTTCCGTCTTCGTTGAAATACAGATCGTCGAATCCCTTGGTCACCCAGCCGGTCTGTATGTATCCGTTATCGTCAAATGAGTAGGTGGCGCCGTCGATTTCCTGGAAACCGCCTGCGTAATATGTACCGTCCGTATTCTGATACCATTTGCCCTGCTCGTTCTCGTGCCATCCGGAAGTAAGATCGGAGGCCTTCGTCACGAGCCCGCTTCCTTTGAGCGGCTTACGGATCGCAGCGTCGGGATCCGCCTCCACCGTCTCCACGGAAGTGGCTTCCGCCTGGATCTCTGCCGGCTTGTCTGTCTCTCCGCCGCCAACCTTGTGCGCTATGGGAAGGATCACTCCTCTCACAACAAATACCGCCACCAGGATCATTCCGATCACATAGCCCGCCAGGCGCATCATTCTTCTTCTTCTCAGCTGCTGCTGTTTTTTGCGCATCCTCTCGCGCAAGACCCTCTTATCCATCTGTTTGTTTCTCCATCTGTGATTTATCTTATTGTATCTGTCCTTCCATGCAGATTCTGCCGGACAGTTTACCAAAACTTCCACATTTCATCATACTTCATTTGACCTCGAAATACAACACCTGTTTTCGTACTTAAGCGGTACAATTTAACTGCGGTTTACAGTAATCCTGTAAACCGCCTTCATATCAGATAACTTTCTTCAGTTCAAGGTCCTCTGTCACCAGGAGCAGATCCGCTTCCTTACCCGGCCGGATGGAACCCACCTGATCGTAGATCCCGATGCTCTTCGCCGGATTCCTGGTTGCGGCGAAGACAGCCTGATCCACAGGAATTTCGAACTCAACGGCCTTACGCATACAGTCAAACAGATTAGTAGCCGATCCGGCAAGGGTTCCGTCTTCCAGCGTGGCCTTCCTGTTCTTCATGATCACTTTCTGTCCGCCCAGTTCATATTCGCCGTCTTCCATTCCCACTGCTCTCATGGAATCGCTGATCAGTATCATCCTCTCTGGACCGAACAGCCGGAAAGCGATACGTACCGCGGAGGGATGGATATGATAACCGTCGCAGATCAGTTCCGCCATACACTGGGGATCGTCCACGGCCGCGCCGATCAGTCCCGGTTCTCTGTGCGCCAGAGGCGGCATGGCGTTATAAAGATGGGTAAGATGATGGGCGCCCAGCTTCATGGCCTGCGCCGAGCAGTCATAACCCGCTCCCGTATGGCCCAGGGAGATGCACACCTCGTCATGCACTTCACGGATAAACTCCATAGCGCCGTCCATATTCGGCGCCAGCGTCACCAGTTTCACCCTGTTTCCGGACAGTCTGTTCAGTTCCCGGAAATACTCCGCGTCAGGACGGCAGATCCATTCTTCCACATGAGCGCCTTTCTTCTTCGGATCAAGGAAGGGGCCTTCCATGTTAATGCCGCGGACAGCCGCCATATCCTCTCCTGTTCCCGCATCGTTAATGCTGTTGAATATCTTCTCCAGACGCTCCCGGGGAAGTGTCATGGAAGTGGGACAGTAGGATGTGATCCCGCTGCGTTTCTCATAGCGCAGGATCTCTTTCAGTCCTTCCGCGTCCCCGTCGGAGAAATCATATCCGTATGCGCCGTGGCTGTGGATATCCACCAGTCCCGGGATCACCAGAAGTCCTTCTGCGTTTATTTCTGTTTTGTCCGTTACCTTATCTTCAGAGTCTGTGATTCTGTGATTCCCGTCAATATAGATGTCTTCCCTGCGGAATGTTCCGTCTTCCTGAAAAACCTGTCCGTTTCTGATGATCATAACGCCTCTCCTCCCTTATCAGTCTGCAATGACCATATCTTCTTCCATCATTTCATCTCCGGAGCCTTCGTCAATATAGTCTCCGGATGTATCTTCCATACCGGTGTCATAGGCGCCGTCCGCGTCCATATAATCCTCATTGACCGCAAGATCATCGCCGCCTCCCACCATCTGGTTCACCGTTGCATTGTCTACGATGAATTTCTCTACTCTCAGAAGGGCAAGGGATTCATTCACTTCCTGCTCTCCGTAGAGCTCTGTAAGTTCGTTGATATCGGCGACGCCGTACTCCTGGACCAGTCTTCCTGTAAGCTCCTGTGTCTCAGGATCGGCAAGGCTGAGGCCTTCCGCATCCATAATGCCCTGGACGATCAGGTTCTGCTCCACCTTGGCCTCGGCATAGCGGGTGCATTC
>MHCFC02800__coassemble_1644_pt1 | contig 7738 bp, 4 predicted proteins | sample MHCFC02800__metabat2_high_PE_055 | metagenome-assembled genome bin MHCFC02800 | reverse complement strand
ACACTATATACTTGCTGAAAAGCAACTTGAATACCGGGCCAAAAGTAGATTGTTTCAAAGGCAGTTACCAAGTGAAAACTGTTTTCTGAAAACGGCAGATTCATAACATTGCCTTGCAAAACTTCGCATCGGCCTTCCTGAATTGCTGCCCGATTGAGTTTTTTCGACTTCTGAACACTAACTTCGGAGTAGTCAACGCCAGTTATGTGTCCATTTGAACTTTTTCCCAAAAGGCGTTTGAGGTTAGCCCCTCCACCGCAGCCAATATCCAGACAGAAATCATCGTCGCGGATTTTTATGTGCGTCAAGCCCCATTCTGCAAGTGCGGCATGGCCGGTGTTCATCATATTGACCATGATCTTCCCGGCGAATCCTTTTGGTTTGCAGGTGTTTTGAAAGAAAGACATATTTTTTCTCCTAATTTAACATGATGCGAAAGATTGGCAAGTGCCGATTCTCCGAAGTTTTCCCGCAGAGTAGGAACTTAAATTTCTCCGGGCGTAACGCCATATCTTTTTTTAAAAGCGTCGATAAAATGGCTTGCGTTGGTATATCCTACCATCCATACCACGTCTTTTACCTTGTACTTTCCACTTTGCAGCAGGCGGTAGGCCATCTCCATTCGTTTTTCCACGATGTATTCATAAACCGTGCAGTTAAAACAGATTTTGAACCCCTGTTTCAATTTGGTTTCGCTCAAAAAACATTGTTCGGCAATCTGTGCGATTGTCAAAGGATGGAGGAAATGATTGTCGATAATTTCCCTCGCTTTCATCAAGCATCGGTAATCTTCTCTGGAAATATCTTTGGTATTTTTCTGCTTGCCAATCGCTTCATCACAAAACAAAGACAGCAGTTCTAAAACCTTTCCTTCCAGATACAACTTGCGCAGCTTCCGCTCGGGCGGACAGCCCAACAACTGCTGTAAAACAAGGCGTATCTCCGGTGTGGTGGAAAATACATGGGTACAAATCTTATCATCCCGCCGAATTAAATGCGCTGCTTCTAAATCTTCTGTCAGTGAGGAAAAACGTCCTTCCTCCAGCGAAATGCTCAAGGTATGGTAAGGCTGCTCGGAACCGAAATGGCTTACGCACTGTGAAAACGTCCCACATTGCAAACTGCACTGTGTTGGGGAAAGCTGGTAGTGCTCGCCTTGCTTTTGGCGATAATCCCATTCGCAGATCCCATTCATACAGAAAGAAAGCTGAAAGACCTTGCGCTCTGGATATTCTTCGTACAATTCCATTTCCCGCTTAAAGGCCATTTCAGACTGAACCAAAAACAGTCCTTTGGATAACTCCTGCATACCCACAAAACCATCGGCAACCTGTTTTGTGAGATCAAAGCAGTTGCCGGTTTGTTTATGCCCTACGGTACCCGAAAGGCCGGAAACCTGAAAAGAGTGAGGCATATATTCGGGGGCGGACCATTGTAAAAGCATACTGCCAAACTCCTTTCACAAAAATAATAGTTAGCAATAACTAACCACATAATATCACATCTCCTTGCGGAAATCAAGTCGCTTCAAAAACAGATTTGCCGGATTGGGGTATAAAACCGCCGGATTCGGTCACAAAAGCACAGGCGGTTTTGCTACACTAAACTGTGTTTGGAAAATAACACAGAAAGGCGGGTAAATGTATATGCGAAAAGAAAATGGCAAGAGAGAGTCCCCCTATAAAGGAATCCTCAAATTTGCCGACGAAAAGAAACCGCAGCTATCATTTGCCGTTGTCCTATCTGTTTTGTCCTCTGCTTTTGGTATTGTTCCATATATCGCGGTTGCAATCTTGCTGCAAAAGGCATTGGCAAGCAGTCTGACAACGACTTGGGCAATCCTCTTGCCGGTCATCGCTCTGTGCGGGTATCTTTTGAAGCATACCCTTTACGCGAAATCGACGCTTTGCTCCCATAAGGTAGCTTACGAAATCATCAAAAATATTCGTACCACAATCATGAAGAAAATGTCCAAGGTATCTATGGGAACGATTCAGGGCAAATCTTCTGGCGAGTTTAAGCAGCTTGTTATCGATGATGCGGAAAGGCTGGAAGGACCGCTGGCTCATGCTATCCCCGAGATGACCGCCAGCATACTTGTTCCGATCTTTGTCATTCTGTATTTGTTGGTGATTGACTGGCGCATGGCGTTGGCCGCTTTGGTTTCAGCTATTTTGGGAAACCTGATCTATTATGGCATGATGTTTGGCCGTGGTGAAGTGATGAAGGAATACATGGTGTCCAACGCCAATATGAACGCAACCATTGTGGAATATGTCAATGGTATGGAGGTCATCAAAGCATTTAATCAGACTGCTTCCTCAATGGGGCGGTTCCAGTCGGCGGTTCTAAAGGTGCGGGACATCACGACAAAGTGGTATAAACACTGTTGGCCGTTTATGAGCATCAGCCAAGCGATTCTACCATCCTCGATTGCCTTTGTTTTGCCTGTCGGAATGGCTCTTATTTCAGGTGGTGCGGTTAGTCTTGCCGAACTGATTGTTTGTATTCTTCTCTCTATGGCAATCGTTGGTTCCCTGCAAAACTTTACCGAGTTTTGGGAAAGTTTTGCCGTTATCTCCGAAGTGCAGCCCCGTATTCAGGCGCTTCTTGATATGGAAGAATTGACGGAACCGGCACAGCCGAAGCATACGGACAAAGCCGACGTGCAGATGAAGGATGTTCATTTCGGCTATGGCGACAGCGAGATCATTCACGGTATTTCTTTCACAGCAAAGGCCGGAAGCGTAACTGCCTTTGTGGGGCCTTCCGGTTCGGGTAAATCAACCTTAGCCAAACTGATCGCCCGGTTTTGGGATGTCGATGCAGGCGCAGTTTTAGTAGGCGGGATTGATATTCGGGAGATGTCCCTTACCGACTTAACAGAGAAGATTAGCTATGTATCGCAGGACAACTTCTTATTTAATATGAGTCTGCGCGATAATATCCGCATTGGCAAACCGGAGGCTACTGATAAGGAAGTGGAATGGGCGGCAGCACAGGCCGGGTGCGATGAATTTATTTCACGTTTCCCCCAAGGGTACGATACCAATGCCGGTGACGCCGGGGTAAGGCTTTCCGGTGGCGAGCGCCAGCGCCTTGCCATGGCGCGGGCAATCCTCAAAAATGCGCCTATCGTGATCTTAGACGAAGCCACTGCCTTCACAGACCCGGAGAAAGGCGAAGTAACGAAAGCGAATACGAAGAATGTTCTGGAAGGGAGGTGTGCGCCAGTTCGGCGCTGGATATATAACTGGTGGGAATCCAGTCTGGTAAGACCCAGCAAGTCGCCAGTACCGAGTCCTTGGAACGCCAAAGGCTAACAATGGTGTTTAAGCGTAGGATAGGGAACAGGAACGCCGTAATGCGAAAGTGTGAAGTGATTGAGCTTCGTCAGAAGGGACAGTGGGAACGGGTACAGGAACTGCGGAAGAACAAACGCAGGCCGACAAAGACAGGAAGAACCAGCATGTTCTCCGGTCTTCTCTACTGCGCCGACTGCGGAGCCAAGCTGTACTTCTGCACCTGCAAGAGCTACAAGGACGACAGCCAGAACCATTTCGTCTGCTCCAACTACAAGAGCAACACCGGCTCCTGCAAAATCCACTATATCCGGGAACAGGTGCTTTACCGAATTGTGCTGGAAACCATACGGCAGACATTGAGTTATGTCCGTATGTTTCGGAAGGATTTCAAACTGGAAATGCTGGCGCAGGACGAGGAAAGCCGCAAGGCAGAACTGGCAGAAAAGCAGAAAGCCCTCTCCGGGGCGAAAAAACGGATGGAGGATTTGGACCGGATTATCCAGCATATCTATGAGGATAATGTGCTGGGAAAGCTGTCTGACAGCCGGTACTTAAAATTATCCCGCCAATATGAGAAGGAACAGGCGGAAATTGAGCAGCTTGCCGCCGTATTGGAACGGGAAATTGAGGCACAGGCCGGGCAGGTTTCCGATGTGAACGAGTTTCTGAAGCTGGTGGACAAGTACCTGGATATTCCAGAACTCGACGCCGCCATCCTCAATGAGCTTGTGAGCAGGATCGTGGTGCACAGCCCGGTAAGGGAGAACGGAAGGAAGCAGGTGCGAATCGACCTGTATTTCACCTATGTGGGGCAAATCCGCATTCCTTTGAAGATTGGAAGGGAGTCCTTAAACGAATCGGAACCGGCGTGACTTGACACGCCGGTTCCTACCAAAATTCTTTTTACTTCCTTATGGGACGCTGTCTAAAGACGGGGATTTCTTTATTTTCTTGATTCTATAAAGTCCAATACTTCCTGGCGGGAAGGCATTACACGAAGCGCGCCTTTTCTGGTGGTGATGAGCGAAGCGGCGGCGTTGGCGAATGTGAGGAGTTCTTTCAGATTTTCTTCTGTGAGATCCTCAAGGCCGTGCTCCAGAACATAGTTCAGTGTGCTTGCGCAGAAGGTGTCGCCCGCTCCGGTGGTTTCGATGGTGTTCTCCTGAAGGAAGGGCGCCGCCTCAACACGGAGATCTTTGTAATACGCACGGCTGCCGTCTTTTCCCATGGTGATAAGCACAAGAGGAATATTATATTTCTCACGGATCATGGCAGCCCCTTTGTCATAGTCTGTGGTTCCGAAGAGAAATTCCACTTCATTGTCGGAAATCTTCAGCACGTCGCATTTCGTCATGCCGTATTCGATTTCTTTTCTGGCGTCATCCAGCGACTTCCAGAGAGGCGGGCGGAGATTAGGGTCGAAAGTTATGATACATCCGGCCTCCTTCGCAAGTTCGATGGCGCGGCGGGTTGCCTCGCGGACGCCCTCATGAGTGGAAGAGAGTGTGCCGAAGTGGAAAATACGGGAGTTTTCAATAAGCTCCTTCTGCACCTCGTCTTTGGTCAGCATCATGTCCGCGCCGGGATCGCGGTAGAAGGAAAAATTCCTGTCTCCATCCGGATAGGTGTGTACAAAGGCAAGGGTGGTGTGGACGTTTTCATCCATGATCAGATTCCTTGTGTCGATTCCCACCTCTTCCACAGCGGCCTTCAGCTGGTTGCCGAACATATCTTTTCCCACTTTGCCGATGAAAGCCGTCTTCTTGCCAAGGCGTTCCAGCATGGCGAGAACATTACAGGGAGCGCCGCCAGGGTTGGCCTCCATGAGAGGATTGCCCTGTGAGCTTGTACCGTTTTCAGTAAAATCAATAAGCAGCTCGCCAAGAGCTGTCACGTCAAATAACCTGTTCTGCATAATAAGAATCCCTCCTTAACACTTACGAAAACACTCCCGGAAAACCGGGAAATGTCCATATATCCAATTTATCCTAGTAAAGTGATTTTGTCAAACAAATTTCGTTATATTCTTTATTTTTACCGAAAAAAATGATAAACTGAATCTATAACAGGACTGAATCTGTCAGGAGTCTTCTGGCCCTGATATAAAGATTGGAGGAGGGAATAATGGACGTGAAAGCATATGATTATATGGACTGGCCGAGAATAGAGGCTGTTGTATACGGAGAAGAGGCGTCGCCCAGAGACGTAATGAGCCCCAGGCTTACCCCGGAGGGCGTTCTGATCCAGGGCTTCTTCCCGGATGCGGAGAAGGTGGAAATAGAATCAGGCGGCAGGACATATCCGACGGAACAGGAAGACGAGGCGGGTTATTTCGCGGCTCTTATTCCCGGACGTAAGATCCCCGCATACAAATTCCTTGTGACAAAAGACGGGGAGACAGAAGAATACGCAGATCCCTACGCCTTTGACGGGCAGATCACAGAAGATGAGGAAAAGGCTTTCTGCGCGGGCGTATATTATCACGCCTACGACAAGCTGGGGGCACATCCTGTGACAGTAAACGGAATGAAAGGCGTCAGCTTCGCGGTCTGGGCGCCCAATGCGGTAAGCGTCAGCGTGGTGGGCGATTTTAACAAATGGGACGGTAGGCGCCACATCATGCACAGGATGCCTATGTCCGGCATTTTCGAGCTTTTTGTGCCCGAAGCCAAAGCGGGAGATCTTTATAAATATGAAATCAAAATAAAGGGCGGAGAGGTAAAATGGAAAACAGATCCCTACGGCGCGGCAGTGGAATGTCCTCCCGCCAGCGCTTCCGTGGTGGCCGACCTGAAGAAATTCACCTGGGATGACGATGCCTGGATGAAGAACCGTAAGAAATATGGGGACAGAAAACAGCCGCTGACTATTCTGGAGACAGATATCCATCAGTGGAAAGACGGCGGGGAACTTGCCGCCCACGCGAAGAAACTTGGCTATACTCATGTGGAGCTTCATCCGGTAACGGCGTATCTGGACGACGCCGCAGGCCCCTATTCCACATACGGATATTACGCGGTGGACAGAAGATTCGGGATGCCGGAGGATTTTAACAGGTTTGTCAATGAGCTTCATAAAGAAGAGATCGGCGTGATCCTGGACTGGACGCCGGCCGCTTTCCCGAGAACAGAAGGAGGACTGGAACTTTTTGACGGAACTCCCCTTTATGAGATCGCGGATCCGTCCGCGGCGGTGCATCCCATGTGGGGAACGCTGCTCTATAATTACGAAAGCCCCATGGTGCTGGATTTCCTGATCGCCAATGCCTTTTACTGGCTGGAGGTTTATCATGCGGACGGCTTAAGGTTCGACGATGTGGACGCCATGCTGTACCTGGATTACGGCAGGGAGCCGGGCCAGTGGACTCCGAATATATACGGAACCAACGAAAATCTCGCGGCGCTGGAGTTCCTGAAACATCTGAATTCTGTCGTGAAGAAAAATATCCCCGGAGCACTGCTTATCGCCCAGGAGGACGGGCTGTGGCCAGAGCTTACCGAGAGTGTGGAAGACGATCATCCGGGGTTTGACTACAAATGGAATCAGGGATGGACGAAAGATTTTCTGGACTATCTTTCCAGGGATCCCATGGAGAGAAAAGAGGCTCACGACCAGCTTACCCTGTCCATGATATACGCCTACAGCGAGCACTATATCCTTACCCTTGGAACGAGAGATGTGGGCAGCCTGGAGAATTTCATGGAAAGACTGCCGGGAAACACGGCACAGAAGATCGCTCAGGTAAAAGCCGCCTATACTTATCTGACCCTTCATCCGGGATGCAAGATGACTGCCCCGGACAGAGAAGTGACCGGCGAACTCGCGGCGTTTATCGGTGATCTGAACGGGCTGTACAGATCACATCCGGCTCTCTATGAGAAGGACGACGACTATGACGGATTCGAGTGGATCCAGCTGATGAAATATGAGGAAAATGTCCTTACTTTCCTCCGCAAGACGGACAAACCGGAAGAGACGATCCTCGCGGTATTCAATTTCGCGGGAATTCCCTATGAGAAATATCAGGTGGGAGTGCCCTTCCACGGAAAATATAAGGAAATCTTCAATACTGACCGGAAGGAATACGGCGGAGAGGGAATGACGAATCCGAGAGTCAAGACAAGCAGGGCAGAGGAGTGCGACGAGAGGGAAAATTCCATCAAGATCACAGTACCGGCTCTGGGAGCCGCAATATTCTCCTGCACACCGGAAGAGAAGAAGGAAAAGAAGACTGCGGTGAAAAAGACAGCAGTGAAAAAAACTGCGGCGAAAAAAACAGCTGTGAAAAAAACAACCGTAAAGAAAGAAACAGCCGTGACAAAGGAAACAGCTGTGAAGAAAGCGGCAACGGCAAAGAAAGTGTCAGCTGCGGAGAATGAGACGACAGGCGGAACAAAAAGCGTAAAGAAATCGGCTGTTGAAAGTAAGACTGC
>MHCFC02800__coassemble_1486_pt1 | contig 8378 bp, 6 predicted proteins | sample MHCFC02800__metabat2_high_PE_055 | metagenome-assembled genome bin MHCFC02800 | reverse complement strand
AAGCTCAATTTTATTGATGAAGAACATGGCTTATTAACAGTTGGTGATATAACCAGAAAATGTTCGGAAGTTTTTAACCAGTATGATGTTAAATTCTGTTACTTATTCGGTTCCTATGCAAAAGGGAAAGAAACACCTTCCAGTGATGTGGATCTTCTTATTTCCGCAGATGTAAAAGGGATTAAATTTTACGGTCTTGCAGAGGAATTGAGGGAGACACTTTGCAAGAAAGTAGATCTGTTAGATATAAATCAACTTAAAGATAATTTACCGTTGATAGAAGAGATACTTAAAGATGGGATAAAAATATATGGATAATGTCAAAAATGATTTTTATTATATTCAGAAAATACGAAAAGATTTAGAATTCATAGTACTGCATATGAAAAATGTCGATATAGAAGAACTGAAAAATAATGAAGTGCTTATGGATTCGATGCTGTTTCGCATGATCCAGATATCTGAGAATGCAAAAAAATTATCGGTCGGATATAAAGCAAAGAAAAGCGATATTCCATGGAATGCGTTGAGCGGTATGAGAAATCGTATCGTACATGATTATGGAAATGTGGATTTACATGTAGTATACGAAACATTAAAAAATGACATTCCGGATTTATTGGAAATGCTTGCAGAGTAATAATAACTCAGCTTGCAAGATGAACTAAGCAGACAGCTTCAGGATCTGAATTTGATCACAAGAAAACGGGCACCGAGGAGGAGGGAATAACAGTATCAGTATTGATCTTGCCATACAGACTGCTGTCAGATTTGGGATTCATGAAAATGATGCAAGGAATTATGTAGAAGATATGACTAAAATGTATGAAATTCCAGGAGCTGGAAAAAATGACAAAGAAGTGGAGAATACAGTTTCTGCCGGTGCAGTTGCGGTATTCTCTTTTCTTTTTGATAAACAGTGCTATAATAGAAATGTTTGTGATCAACAGGGGAGAAAATCAGTAAAATGAAGAAAACAAATGATTTCGGCAGGGATTCGATTCCCCTGCTTGTATTGAAAATATCGATTCCGTTTATGTTCGCCCAGTTTGTGAACGTGCTCTACAGTATCGTGGACCGGATCTACGTGGGAAACATTCCGGTGACAGGCGCGGATGCCCTTGCCGGCGTCGGCGTCTGCGCTCCGGTCGTGACACTGTTATCGTCTTTCGGCACATTGTTCGGGATTGGCGGATCTGTGCTTTTTTCCGTGCGGCTCGGCGCGGAGGATAAGAAAAATGCCCGGAAGATCCTGGCCAACAGTTTTTCCTATCTCATTATTGTGTCGCTGGCGCTTACGCTGATCTTCCTTGTCACGAAAGACCAGCTCTTAAACTGGTTCGGCGCCAGTGAGGCAACGTTTTCTTATGCGGACGCTTACATGACGATCTATACGGCCGGTACATTTTTTGCGCTTCTGGGTACGGGGATGAATTATTTTATTACAGCCCAGGGTTTTCCGGTTCTGGGAATGACGACAACCCTGATCGGGGCGGTCGTCAATATTGTGCTGGATCCGGTGTTTATTTTTCTCTTTGATATGGGCGTGGCGGGCGCAGCAGTGGCGACGGTGTTGGCGCAGATGTGTTCCTGCGCGTTTGTGCTCTGTACCCTGCGCCGGAAGAGGATGCCGGTTCCCCTCGCCATCGTCAGGCCGGACCGGGATACAGGCAAAAGGATCGTGAAGATCGGATTTTCGCCTTTCCTGATCCTGGCGTCAGACAGTATCATTATCATTGCGCTGAATGCGGTGCTCCAGTATTACGGCGGGCCGGAGTACGGAGACACGCTGATCACCGCGGCGACCATTGTGCAGAGCTATATGCTGCTGATCACTTCGCCGATGCTGGGTATTACGGGCGGATCCCAGCCGTTGATCAGTTTTAACTATGGGGCGAACCGGCCGGACCGGATCCGGAAGACATTTTTCTGGGTGCTTGCGCTCTGTGTATGTTTTACTTCGGTCATGTTCCTGATCTCGCGGATCATGCCCCAGCATTTTGTACGGATCTTTACAGATGAGCCGGAGTATGCGAAGCTGGCTGTGTGGGGGATCAGAGTCTTTACGCTGATGATCATTCCGTTAAGCTTTCAGTATGTGATCGTGGACGGGCTGACGGCGTTGGGTATGACAAAGATATCGTTAAGTCTTTCTCTGACGAGGAAAACCCTTTATTTTGCCGCGACCTGCCTGATCCCGCTTATATGGACGGCGCAGTCCGCTTTTTATGCGGAACCTTTTGCGGACGGCGCGGCGGCATGCCTTTCGTGTGTGACATTTTTCTTTATCTATCGGAAATATCTGCGGGGCGCAGGACGCCTCGGAGAGATCAGACTGTGAATATATCCCCGGGTCAGTATCTGGCCTGGGGATATTATTTTATCCGTAATCCTATAGGGAAGAAAACAAATCTATTGCATAACCATAACCTGTAAGATTATAATTAGGTAATATTACTGGAAAACTGGGACAGAAAAAAGTGGACATTAGCGGAGAAAAACTATGTACCAACAGACATCTATTCTGATCGTGGAGGACGACGGGGTTCTTGCACAGGGGCTTAAAAGAGCCCTGAAAACAGAAGACCGGGAGATCAAAATCTGCGGGAAGCTCAGGGAAGCCCGGGGGATACTGAGAGACGGCCTGCCGGATCTGATGATCCTGGACGTGAATCTCCCGGACGGGAACGGGTTTGATTTTCTGGAAGAAGTGAAAAGGCAATGGCGCTTTCCGGTAATACTCCTGACGGCTAACGATATGGAGACCGATATTGTGGCGGGGCTGGAAACCGGCGCGGACGATTATATCACGAAGCCTTTCAGCCTTGCGGTGCTGCGCGCCAGAGTCAATACACAGCTTCGCCGGATGAGGGAGAATGGAGAAAAGCAGGAAACAGCGTGGGTTTATGGCAGGTATCGTTTCTGTTTCGACCGGATGGAGTATTCTGTGGATGGTAAACAGGTGGAGCTGAGTAAAAATGAACAGAAGCTGCTCCGTATCCTGGTGGAAAATGAAGGACGCATTCTGAAAAGAGAAACACTGATCGACCGGCTCTGGACAGACGGCGCGGAATACGTGGACGAGAACGCCCTGTCCGTTACTGTGAAAAGACTGCGGAACAAGCTGGATGCGGGAGCGCAGATCGAGACGGTCTACGGATCGGGATACCGTTGGGTGAAGAGGCATGGATAAAATAAGTATACTGTGTATAGCAATCGCGGCGGCATGTGTGACGGGAAGCATTCTGTTCGTCATATTTCAGAACCGGAAACAGAGACAGATCACAGAACGGCTCCGCCGGATGCTGGAGGCGGCGCAGGCAGGACGCTTCAGCGAGTCCGGTTTTGACGAGAGCGTTTGTTCCGCCCTGGAAAGCGAGATGGCGGATTATCTGAACGCGTCGGAAAAATCCATGAAAGCGGCTGCGTCGGAAAAAGAAAAGATTAAAACTCTGATCGCGGATATTTCCCATCAGACCAAAACGCCCATTGCGAATCTTCTTCTTTATACACAGCTTCTGGCAGAGGGGGAGACGGATCCCGACACGGAGGAATCTCTGACAGCCATACAGAAGCAGGCGGAAAAACTGAATTTCCTTATCGGATCTCTGATCAAAATGTCGCGTCTGGAAACAGGGATCATAACCCTTCATCCCCGGGAGCAGGATATCAGAGAAATGCTGTCGGAGACCATTGCCTCTTACAGACAAAAGGCAGAGCGGAAAGGACTGGAGCTGAAAGATCTTTCGGAACATGTGAGGGTATGTTTTGACCGGAAATGGACGGCGGAAGCCATTGGAAATATCCTGGATAACGCAGTGAAATACACGGACCGGGGAAGCATTACGGTCCGCACGAAACAGTATGAACTGTTTACAGCTGTGGAAGTGGAGGACACCGGCCGGGGCCTGGACGAGGAGGAGATCCCGCTTGTGTTCCAGAGGTTCCGCCGAGGAGAAGAAACACAGGATCAGGACGGCGTGGGGATCGGTCTGTATCTGGCGAGAGAGATTCTGGCGGGAGAAGGCGGATATATCAGGATCTCCTCGGAAAAAGGCAGGGGGTCTGTGTTCTCGGTTTTTCTGCCTAACAGGATAAAAGAAAATCTTTCAGAACTGTCATAATTGATTCCCCGGCTGAAAGATTCTGGAAAGAATACTGTGAGATAATCTGTATGAACGAAAAATTCATACAGATTTTTCGTTTTGCAGGAAAACTTTTGGCGCAGTAAAAAAACAATCCGGCACTGACGCTGTCAATACCGGGAAATTTAACAGGAGGCGAGAACAATATGGCAGTTCTGAAAGCAGAAAATCTTATTAAGATATACGGAAAAGGAGAAAATCAGGTAAAAGCTCTGAACGGCGTCAGCCTGTCAGTGGAAAAAGGGGAGTTCGTGGCTGTGGTGGGAACTTCCGGCTCCGGGAAGTCCACCCTGCTCCATATGCTGGGAGGTCTGGACCGGCCGGATTCGGGAAAAGTCTACATAGAGGATAAGGATATTTTTGCCCTGAAGGAGGAAGAGCTGACGATCTTCCGGCGCAGGAAGATCGGATTCGTCTTCCAGTCCTACAATCTGGTTCCGGTGCTGAGCGTTTATGAGAATGTGGTGCTTCCTGTGGAACTGGATGGAAAAAAAGCGGACAGGGCGTTTGTGAACGATATCCTGGATACCCTGGGTATCCGGGAAAAAGCCGCGAACCTTCCGGGGCAGCTTTCCGGAGGGCAGCAGCAGCGCGCGGCCATTGCCAGGGCGCTGGCCGCAAAACCGGCGATCCTTCTGTGTGACGAGCCCACAGGGAACCTGGACAGCCGCACTTCCCAGGATGTACTGGGACTTCTGAAAATATCCGGGCAGAAATTTTCGCAGACCATTGTGATGATCACCCACAATGAAGAGATCGCGCAGATGGCGGACCGGATCATAAGGATCGAGGACGGCCGCATCCTTGCTTCCAGAGGAAGGAGGATGGCGTGATATGAGGGTAAAAAACAGAAAGACCATAAGGAATTTAAGCCTCCGTTCTTTCCGGGCGTCGGGAAAAAGAAATGTTATTGCAGCAGCGGCCATCGCGCTGACCACACTTCTTTTTACATCGCTTTTTACCATTGTTATGTCCCTGAACAGCAGCTACCAGACCTACACCTTCCGGCAGATCGGCGGCTACGCTCACGGGACGTTTAAAGACGTGACGGAGGAACAGGCGCAGGACATCAGCGGGCACAGGAAGGTAAAAGCCACAGGAGAGCGGATCGTGGCGGGGACGATATCTGACGGAGTATTTGCCAAAGTTCCGGCGGAGATCAGCTATATGGACTCCAATAATACGAAATGGAGCTACATTGAACTGGAAGAAGGACGGGAGCCGGAAGCGGAGAACGAGATTATCATGGATAAAGCGGCTCTGGAGCTGCTGGGCGTAACGCCGGAGATCGGAGCAGAGATTTCTCTCACTTATCAGATATCCGACAAGAATCAGAACGGCGGCTCAAGAACCGATACTTTCGTGCTTGCCGGATGGTGGGAATATGACGCCATAAGTCCGGTGCATTTTATAAATGTTTCCAGAGCCTATGTAAAGAATCTGGAAAAAGAGATGGAAAAGGAAGGCATGGAGCCTTTCCGCACAGACCTTAGTGTGATGCTGCCCTCCAGCATGAATATAGACGGAACCATGGAGGAGATTGAGAAGGACCTGGGATACCAGAGAGAGGATCCTGATGCGGAAAATTACGTCAACTACGGCGTGAACTGGGGATATACTTCCACCCAGGCGGAATCGGAGCTGGATCCGGGAATGGTGATCGCCATGGCGGCGTTTCTGATCCTGGTAATTTTCACCGGATATCTCATCATCTACAATATCTTTCAGATTTCCGTGACAGGAGATATCCGCTATTACGGGCTTTTGAAGACAATCGGGGTGACGCCCCGGCAGCTAAAAAGAATCATCCGCCAGCAGGCGTTACTGCTGTGCGCCATCGGATGTCCGCTGGGTCTGGCTGCCGGCTGGGCGGTGGGATACCTGCTGGTACCCGTAGTGATCGAAAGGTCAAGCCTGGGCGAAATTAGCGCCCGGGTCAGCAGTTCGCCTGTGATCTTTATCGTGTCCGCTTTGTTCGCGGTAGTTACGGTGCTCCTTTCCTGCGGACGCCCCGGCCGGATGGCGGCGAAGGTGTCTCCCGTAGAGGCGGTAAAATATACGGAAAGCGGAAACTTTTCCAGAAGACAGCGCAGGAGCAGGGGAGCCGGGATTGGACGTATGGCTCTTGCGAATCTGGGAAGGAATAAAAAGAAAACCGTTCTGGTGGTGGTATCCTTGTCTCTTTCCGTAGTGCTTCTGGCGGTTACCTTCCAGTTCACCGGAGGGTTCAGCATGGAGAAATACCTGGCGGAAAAAACCTGCGCGGACTTTATCGTGGGAAGCACGGATTATTTCCGCTTCCGCGGCGGCAGTCCGGATTCAGGCATATCTGAAGAAACTGTGGAGACGATACAGGCGAACACAGAAATTGAAAGCGGCGGCCAGGCGTGGGCGGTTTCCGGGGAAGATCCGAAAGTATGGATGAGCGAAGAACAGTTTCGGGAAAATGCCTACGGGGCTTCCGGGGAAATGATCCGTCAGGAACTGTCTTACAGAGAAAGAAGAGGAGAGAAGATCGAGGCGTCCCTGCAGGTGGAAGGGATGGATAACGCCCTTCTGGAGAAGCTGACAGTCCTTGCGGGAGATCTTAAACCTCTTCAGGATCCGGAGGCGAAAGCCATTGCCGTTACTGTAGATACAGATGATTACGGAAATCCCGAAGGCGGGGACGCGGCGCCGCAGCCGGGAGAAAAGCTGACGGTGACTTATGTGGACGAAGGATATTACGAGGATTCCAGAACCGGGGAACCGGTAACGGACGCTACGCCGGAGGAATACATCCGGTATCATATAGAAAAGAGCCATGATGTGGAATACACCGTCTGCGCTGTTGTCACAGTACCGTATCAGATATCTTTCCGCTATGGACTGATGTACAGTATGGGGGCTGTTATGGGAACAGAACAGTTAAGAAAAGACAGCGGAACAGGGCTGGAGTCTCTTCTGTACATGTTTGATACCCCCGATCGGGAGGCGGAAAAGGCGGCGGAAACATTTCTTGCCGGAATGACAGCAGGGGAAACTTCCGGGTTGATGTACGAAAGCAAAGATCTTGCGCGAAAAGACTTCCAGGGATTTCAGCAGATGTTCCTGCTTCTGGGCGGCGCGCTCTGCGCCATTGTAAGCATTGTGGGAATCCTGAATTTCTTTAACGCCATCCTCACCGGGATCCTGGCAAGGAAAAGAGAATTCGCCATGCTGCAGGCGGTGGGAATGACAGGAAAACAGCTCAAAAAGATGCTGATGGAGGAAGGATTGATCTACGCCGGAACGACGATCCTGATATCCCTTGTCCTGATCCTTGCCATGGAACCCCTGACAGGAAGGATGCTGGAATCCATGTTCTGGTTTTTTGAATACCATTTCAGCGTGACGGCGGTATTCGTCACAGCTCCCGTCTTCCTTTTTCTGGGAGTGGCGCTGCCTTTGGCGGTCTACCGGAGTATAGCGAAACTGACGATCGTGGAGAGACTGAGAGAAACAGAATAGTAAAATATTTATATCCGTTTTTTGTCGACATACCTCATCGCAGAAAGTATAATTAAAATATAAATAAGCGGGAGAGTGAGGACATGCCGAAGGGAACAAACCAGAAATTCAAACTGTACCGTCTGGCGCAGATCATGCTTGAGCGGACAGACGACGAGCATTATATCACCATGCCGGAGATCATATCCCAGCTGGGAAAATATGAGATCACCGCGGACCGCAGGAGTATTTATCAGGACCTCCGGGATCTGGAGGCGCTGGGAATAGAAGTGGAAGGCGAACCAGAGGGCAAAGGCTATCATTATCATGTGGTCAGCCGTCCCTTTGAACTCCCGGAACTGAAGCTCCTTGTGGACGCGATCCAGTCCTCCAAGTTTATCACGGAAAAGAAAACGAACGAGCTGATCCGCAAACTGGAAAAGCTGGTGAGCCGGTATGAAGCCATGGGCCTGCAGCGCCAGGTCTATGTATCCGGCCGGATCAAGACCATGAATGAGAGTATTTACTACGCTGTGGACACCATTCATAACGCTATCTCAGAGAACAGAAAAATCCGGTTTCAGTATTATCAGTGGAATGTAAAGAAAGAAATGGTCCTGCGCCGTGACGGCGCTTATTATCACGTCAGCCCCTGGGGACTGTCCTGGGACGACGAGAATTATTATCTGGTGGGATATGATTCCGACGCCGGAGAGATCCGCCATTACCGCGTGGACAAAATGATCCACATCCGGATGTCGGAGG
>MHCFC02800__coassemble_1385_pt1 | contig 8870 bp, 3 predicted proteins | sample MHCFC02800__metabat2_high_PE_055 | metagenome-assembled genome bin MHCFC02800 | reverse complement strand
CGGCTATGTGGCCAAAAAGGAAATGGCGAAATATCCCCTGCTTTCCAACTGGATGAGATATCTCCACTGTCTGTTTCTGGACCGGGAGGATATCAAACAGGGACTGAAGACGATCCTCACCGCCATTGACAAAATGAAATCTGGAATTTCCATCTGCATCTTTCCGGAGGGAACACGGAACAAGAACGATGATGAAACGGAGCTTCTTCCCTTCCATGAGGGAAGCTTCAAGATCGCTACTAAATCAGGCTGCCCCATCGTTCCCATTGCCATGAACAATACGGCGGAGATCTTCGAGGCGCATTTCCCCAGGGTGAAGCCCTGTCATGTAGTGATCGAATACTGTAAGCCCATCTATGTGAAAGAACTCAGCAGGGAAGACAGAAAAGCCCTGGGTGCTTACACACAGAACATCATCCGCAAAACCATCGAAAAAAATAAAGCTCTGCTGTAAAAAACACGCCCCGCCGGCTGAAACCGGTGGGGCGTATTGTTGTTATATCACTTTATTTCTTTACATAAACCTTGTCAAGATGCCAGATATCTTTTACATACTCCTCGATCGTTCTGTCTGAAGAGAACTTGCCGCAGCATGCAACGTTCATCATAGCCATTCTCGCCCAGCGTTTCTCGTCTCTGTACGCGGCTTCCACGCGTTCCTGAGCCGCCGCGTAGGAACGGAAGTCAGCCAGAGAGAAATACTGATCCGCTTTGTCGAATCCCTTGGTGTAAAGAAGGGAATCATACAGATCGCGGAACAGCTCTGTATCGCTGGAGAATGTTCCGTTGATCAGCTCCATGAGAACCTGACGGATCTCGCCGTCTGTGTTGTAGATCACATGAGGATCATAGCCGCCGTTATTCTCATAGTTGATAACTTCATCAGCGCTGAGACCGAAGATGAAAGCGTTTTCTGCTCCTACCTCTTCCACAATCTCCACGTTCGCGCCATCCATGGTTCCCAGTGTGGGCGCGCCGTTGAGCATGAACTTCATGTTACCTGTACCGGACGCCTCTTTACTTGCAGTAGAGATCTGCTCGGAAACGTCTGCCGCCGCAAAGATCATTTCCGCGTTGGATACACGGTAGTTCTCGATGAAGACTACTTTCAGCTTGTTGTCGATGGATCTGTCGTTATTTACCACATCAGCCACGGAGTTGATCAGTTTGATGATCTTCTTCGCGCGGGCGTATCCTGCGGAAGCTTTCGCTCCGAAGATAAAGGTTCTGGGATAGAACTCCATGCCCGGATTTCTCTTCAGCTTATCGTACAGATAGATCACATGCAGGATATTCAGAAGCTGGCGTTTGTACTCGTGAAGTCTCTTAACCTGTACGTCGAAGATGGAATGAGGATCCACCTCCACACCGTTGTGCTCCAGGATATATTTCGCAAGGCGCTGCTTGTTCTGGAACTTGATGTTCATAAATTCCTGCTGGGCTCTCTCGTCGTCCACATACAGTTTCAGCTTGCTGATCTGGGAGAGATCTGTGATCCAGTCCGGACCGATGTGGTCTGTTACCCATTTTGCCAGAAGCTGGTTTCCGTGAAGGAGGAAGCGTCTCTGGGTGATGCCGTTGGTCTTGTTGTTGAATTTCTCCGGCATCATCTCATAGAAGTCCTTCAGCTCCTGATTCTTCAGAATCTCGGTATGAAGCTGTGCAACGCCGTTTACGGAGAAGCCGGCAACGATGGCGAGATGCGCCATTTTTACCTGGCCGTCATAGATGATAGCCATTTTTTTGATCTTCTCATAGTTGCCCGGATATTTGGCCTGCACTTCGATAATGAAGCGGCGGTTGATCTCCTCGATGATCTGATATACACGGGGAAGCAGTCTGGAGAACAGCTCGATAGGCCATTTTTCCAGGGCTTCGGACATAATGGTATGGTTGGTGTAAGCCACACATTTGGTGGTAACTTCCCACGCCTCATCCCAGCCGAGGCCTTCCTCGTCCATGAGGATACGCATCAGCTCTGCCACCGCGACGGTGGGATGGGTATCGTTCATCTGGAAAACTGCCTTCTCATAGAGCTTCCTGATGTCGCTGTGATGCTGTTTATATTTCTCGATCGCTGCCTGAAGGCTGGCGGATACGAAGAAGTACTGCTGTTTCAGACGCAGCTCCTTACCTGCCATATGGTTATCGTTAGGGTAAAGCACCTCTACGATATTGCGGGCAAGGTTCTCCTGCTCCACTGCCTTCTTATAATCACCCTTGTCGAAAGAGTCCAGACCAAAGTCCACAATGGGCTCCGCATCCCAGATACGAAGGGTATTTACGATGTCGTTGTTGTATCCCAGGATCGGCATATCGTAGGGAACCGCCTTAACCGCCTGGTATCCCTCATGGATGAAGCGGTTGGATCCTGTTCCGGGATCATATTCCACACGGACATATCCGCCGAAATGTACTTCCTTGGCATATTCCGGACGGCGCAGTTCGAAGGGGTATCCGTTCTTCAGCCAGTTATCCGGAACCTCAACCTGGAATCCGTTCTCGATCTTCTGCTTGAACATACCGTAATGATAACGGATGCCGCATCCGTAAGCACAGTAGTTCAGTGTCGCCAGAGAATCCAGGAAGCAGGCTGCCAGACGGCCGAGACCGCCGTTGCCCAGAGCCGGATCCGGCTCCTGGTCCTCGATCACGTTCAGATCCAGTCCCAGCTCCTCCAGAGCCTCTTTCACCTCATTGTAGGCGGTAAGGTTGAGAAGATTGTTTCCCAGGGCGCGGCCCATCAGGAACTCCATGGACATGTAGTATACGATCTTGGGATCCTGCTCTTTAAAAGCATTCTGTGATTCAAGCCAGTTGTCGATGATGACGTCCTTCACCGTGTAGCTTACAGCCTGGAAGATCTGCTCCTGTGTAGCTTCCTCCAGTGTCTTGCGGTAAAGGAATTTTACGTTTTCTTTTACGCTTTCCTTGAAAGCTTCCTTCTTGAACTGCTTATTAATCATATTTTTCTCCTCCTACAGTCTGGTCACGCCGAAGACTACGTTCTCCTTGTTGATATTCCATTCTTTCACGTAGCCGTCTGTTTCGCCCAGATTCATTTCATCTGCCAGTACCTCAGACATGATCTCTTCTTTATGGTCTTTCATAATGTTCATAATATGCTCATTATCTTTTGCGGAAACCCGGATCTTGTCCATTACCTCGAATCCGGCTTCTTTTCTCATGGTCTGGATCTTGCTGATGATCTCGCGGACAAATCCTTCCTCGATCAGCTCCGGCGTCAGGTTCGTGTCAAGGACAACAGAGGTCTCTCCCTCGCTCTCTGTCACGTAGCCCTCCGTCTGGGCAGTCTCGATAAGAAGATCCTCTTCCGTAAGCTCCACTTTGTTTCCGTCGATATCCAGGGTAAGGAGTCCTGTGTCTCTCAGTTCCTTCATGGCCTGGATTCCGTTGATCTCCGAAAGCGCCGTGCGGATGCCGTTCAGGAGTTTTCCGTATTTCGGTCCCACGGTGCGCAGCTGGGGTTTGAAGCTGTAGGAAATAAAGGATTCCACATCTTTGGCAAATTTCACTTCTTTTACATTCAGCTCATCTGCGATGATATCCACATAGAACTGGCCCATTTCTTTATCCGTCTTGACGAACATGGTTCCGATGGGCTGGCGGTTCTTGATGTTGGCCGTATTTCTTGCCGCGCGGCCCAGAACGACGATCTTCAGAACTTCTTCCATATCGTCTTCCAGTTCTCTGTCGATCCATTCTTCTTTTACTTCCGGATAATCGCACAGATGGATGCTCTCCGGAGCGGTTTTGTCGATGCTCCGTACAAGGTTCTGGTAAATATCCTCCGTCATGAACGGGATCAGGGGCGCGGCCGCCTTGGAGATCGTCACAAGGGCGGTGTAAAGGGTCATGTAGGCGTTGATCTTATCCTGCTCCATCCCCTTCGCCCAGAAGCGCTCGCGGCTTCTTCTTACATACCAGTTGCTCATCTCATCCACGAATTCCTGAAGGGCTCTCGCGCTCTCCGGGATCCGGTAGTTCGCCAGATGGTCGTCCACAGCCTTCACCACGGAATTCAGCTTGCTTAAGAGCCATTTGTCCATAACCGGAAGACTGCTGTAATCTAAAGTATATTTTGTCGCGTCGAAATTGTCAATATTCGCGTAAAGTACGAAGAATGCATAGGTGTTCCACAGTGTGCTCATGAACTTGCGCTGTCCTTCCACAACGGCCTTGCCGTGGAAGCGGTTAGGCAGCCAGGGCGCGCTGTTCACGTAGAAATACCAGCGGATAGCGTCCGCGCCGTATTTCTCCAGAGCCTCGAAGGGATCTACCGCGTTTCCTTTGGATTTACTCATTTTCTGGCCGTTCTCATCCTGCACATGGCCCAGAACGATAACGTTCTTATAAGGAGCCTTGTTAAAGAGCAGGGTGGATTCCGCCAGCAGGGAGTAGAACCATCCTCTTGTCTGGTCCACCGCCTCGGAAATAAAGTCCGCCGGGAACTGCTGCTCGAAGAGGTCTTTGTTCTCAAAAGGATAATGATGCTGCGCGAAAGGCATCGCGCCGGAGTCAAACCAGCAGTCGATCACTTCCGGCACGCGGTGCATGGTTTTGCCGCACTCCGGACACTTAATGGTGATCTCGTCGATATAGGGACGGTGAAGCTCCACTGTCTTCGCTTTCTCGTCGCCGCTCATCTCATAGAGCTCCTGGCGGCTTCCGATGGAGTGCATGTGTCCGCACTCGCACTGCCAGATATTTAAGGGAGTTCCCCAGTAACGGTTACGGGAGATACCCCAGTCCTGAACGTTCTCCAGCCAGTCGCCGAAGCGGCCCTTGCCGATGCTCTCCGGGATCCAGTTGATGGTGTTGTTGTTGCGGATCAGGTCCTCTTTCACCGCGGTCATCTTAATGAACCAGGATTCTCTCGCGTAGTAGATAAGAGGAGTATCGCATCTCCAGCAGTGGGGATAATCATGCTCGAATTTCGGCGCTTCAAAAAGCTTGCCCTCTTTGTCCAGATCCTTAAGGATCATGGGATCCGCTTTCTTTACAAACACGCCGGCGTAGTCTGTCTCGGCGGTCATATTGCCCTGTCCGTCCACGAACTGTGCGAAAGGCAGGCCGTATTTCTGTCCCACGCGGTTGTCGTCCTCACCGAACGCCGGGGCGATGTGTACGATTCCGGTACCGTCGCTCATGGTAACATAGCCGTCGCAGAGCACGAAAAAGCCTTTCTTTTTCTGCTTCGCCGCAGCCTCGCCCGCGCATTTGAACAGAGGCTCGTATTCCTTATATTCCAGATCTGTACCCTTATAGGTTTCCAGAACTTCGTACGCCTTTTCTCCTTCTTCCTTTGCCAGCTTGCCCAGCACCTTGTCAAGAAGGGCTTCCGCCATATAGTAGGTGTATCCGTCCGCAGCCTTTACCTTGCAGTATGTCTCGTCCGGATTGACGCAGAGACCCACGTTGGAGGGAAGGGTCCAGGGCGTTGTGGTCCATGCCAGGAAGTAGGCGTCCTCGTCCTTCACCTTGAAGCGGACGATGGCGGAACGCTCTTTTACCGTCTTGTATCCCTGGGAAACCTCCTGCGCGGAAAGCGGGGTTCCGCAGCGGGGACAGTAGGGAACGATCTTAAATCCTTTATAAAGAAGGCCTTTGTTCCAGATCTCCTTTAAAGCCCACCACTCGGACTCAATATAGTTGTCGTCATAGGTGACATAGGGATGTTCCATATCCGCCCAGAAACCTACTGTGGAAGAAAAGTCCTCCCACATGCCCTTGTATTTCCAGACGCTTTCCTTACATTCTTTGATGAAAGGCTCCATTCCGTAAGCCTCGATCTGCTCCTTGCCGTCCAGGCCAAGCTTCTTCTCCACTTCCAGCTCTACCGGCAGTCCGTGGGTATCCCAGCCCGCCTTACGGGGAACCATATATCCCTTCATGGTACGGTATCTGGGGATCATATCCTTGATAACACGGGTCAGCACATGGCCGATATGGGGCTTGCCGTTGGCTGTGGGCGGTCCGTCGTAGAAAGTGTATGTTTCGCCTTCTTTGCGGTTCTCCATACTTTTCTCAAAGATATGGTTTTCTTTCCAGAACTGTTCGACCTTTTTTTCACGGTCGACAAAATTCAGATTCGTATCTACCTTCTGATACAAAGTAAACTCCTCCTTTTATTGAAATAATATACCATCCAAATTGCTCCGCACTCCGTGCTCTCGCAATTCTGCAAAATATTCGGAATTCGCAGGACCCCTGCCCCGCTTCTTCCTCATATTTTGGCGGGTCCCAAGACCGGATATTCACCTTTGTGCAAGCACAGGTGAATATCCGGTCTTTTGACCCTGGTATAATAAAAAGCCCCCGTCCTGTAAAAGGACGAAGGCTGTATATACATTCGCACCACCTGTTACATTGTACGGGCATAATACGCCGATACATGTCCCCTCTAACGGCGGGAGAACCGTCTTCCCCTACTTCTTAAGGTTCAGGAAAGAAACTCCGGAGTGATCTTCTGCCGGTGCTACTTGCGCCGGGCTTCCACCATTCCCCGGCTCGCTGAAGCGTTCACTGTGCTTCCGGCGTACTGTCTCCATCACAGTTTCTGCATATTTCGCGTGCTGTTCTATTATAAGGTGTAAAAAAACTATATGTCAAGTATTTTCCCCGTATTTTACCCGGTTTTCATGGAGAAACTGTAAAAATAGATTGTAACATTGATCTGATATGATATAATAACCGCAAACGTAAAGATTACAGATTCAGATGAGAAAGGTATTTTTTATGAAAATAAAGAATATAACGAAGAAAATCCTCTGCGGAGTCCTCGCATCGGTTATGGCATGTTCTTTCCCTGCCGCCGCTGCGGCCTCCGAAGAGAGTTCCGGCTATTACAACGGCTATTATGAGGAAGCCCCCATAGTCACCGCCACGCCCACGCCGGATCCCCACACAGAGTATTACAACCAGGCGCCGGACACAGACAGTATTAAGGAATGGCCTGCCGGCCCGAAGATCGAGGGAGAGTCCGCCATACTGATGGACATGAGCACCGGAACGGTCCTCTATGCCAAAAACGCGGATAAGGCGCAGTATCCGGCAAGTATCACCAAGATCATGACCGCGCTTCTGGCCTGCGAGCGGCTGGATCTGAACGGCAGCCTGACCATGTCCGAAAGCGCCGCCTACGGCATCACAGAGAGCAACAGCTCCAGTATTTACGCGGATACCGGCGAACAGTTCACCATGGATCAGGTTCTCATGGCAGTCATGCTCCAGTCAGCCAACGAGATGACTCTCGCCGTTGCGGAGGAGGCCTGCGGCTCTGTAAAAAAATTCGTGGAACTTATGAATCAGAAAGCCCGGCAGCTGGGATGCACCAATACCCACTTCAACAATCCCAACGGACTTCCCGACGAACTGCATTATACTTCCGCAAGGGATATGGCGAAGATCGCCAGAGCGGCCTGGCTGAATCCCAGTTTCCGCCGGTACACCACCAGAGATTACTATGAGATCCCGCCCACCAACAAGTTCGCGGAAACACGGTATCTTCTCAATCACCATAAGATGATGGAGGGACAGCAGTACGCCTACGAGGGTGCTCTCGGCGGCAAGACAGGCTACACGGAAGCCGCGGGCAATACTCTTGTCACCTATGCCCGGAGAGGCAATATGTATCTGGTGGCGGTAGTGATGAAGTCTGTAAACGGAGCCTATTCCGACACGGCGGCTCTTCTGGATTACGGATTCAATAATTTTTCCAGAGTTTCCGTTTACGAGGGCGCAGCGCCTGTATCCGCCTCCTATCTTCCTGCGGAAAAATATATCCGGAAGGATTACAGAGATTCTGTTCTCTTCTACTCCCTCCGGACTCCTACTGTGACTCTTCCCAACGGCGTCGGCACAGACCGTCTGGCCTCCAGCCGCCGGCTTGTGGAGAATGCGGCGGGCCTTCCCATCCTGGAGACTTCCTACGCATTCAACGGATGGCAGGTGGGAACCGCCAGCCTTTATCAGAAGACACTGTTTTCAGATCTTCTCCTGTGACGCGCCGGCAGAATGCATTCTGCGCTTCCTGCGGAGGGAATCCCGTTTTTCACGGATTTCCTCCGCTTTTTCTTCGTCCACGTTCTTTATGGTCTTCACGGCATAATATCCGCCCTCGTCTGTTTTGCGGATCCGGATCTTGCCTTTGACATATCCGTGTTCCTGGCAGAAAGAAATACTCTCATAGACCCTGGAATTGTTATTCATGAACCACCGGATCTTTCTTTTGGCAGGAATATGGCAGAGCGGGCAGCGGGTACTGGTCACTTCCCGGTCTTTCATGATCTTTTCTTTATCTGTAAATTCTCTGGAAATATATTTGTCATAGGAGGGATAGGAGATATGGATCTCCTCTTTTTTTCTGGCGGGATTCTGATACACATCCACGGAAAGATACGGTTTTATCACATCCCCGTCCAGACATCTGAACACTTCCGCCGTATATTCCGCGTCCTCCTCCGCCCGGTGAAAGCATCTGTTCTTTGCAAGGCCCAGCGTATCCACCGCGTATTCCAGCCCTCTCCGCTGCTTCTTATGTTCATGGAACCAACTGAAAAGCTTCTGGGCGTCATAATAATATACCGGTCCCGGCAGAAGGCACAGCATGTCGTAATATTTCAGATTTCTCTGGAATTCTGTCAGATCCTGGTTCCCCCATGTACAGAAAATATAGTCTGTCCCGCACCACTCCAGGAATTCCCTGGCCGCCTGGGGAAAAGGCACGCCCTCCAGAAGGTCCTTGTAATCCACATGGATCACTTCATGAATACTTTCATGGATCCAGTTATAGACCTGGGGACAGATCATCTGATGAAACGTGTCTGTCACTTCTTTCTCGTTATTCA
>MHCFC02800__coassemble_1203_pt1 | contig 9829 bp, 7 predicted proteins | sample MHCFC02800__metabat2_high_PE_055 | metagenome-assembled genome bin MHCFC02800 | reverse complement strand
ATACAGAAGAATTATATGGATCCGGCCCTCAGCCTGAACGATATCTGTTCCTATCTGAATATCAGCACCAGCTATTTCAGCACGATCTTCAAGGAAATGACAGGAGAGACATTTACGGAGGTTCTGATCCGGACAAGGATGGAGAAAGCCAAGGAACTTCTGGAGAATACCACGATGAAAAACTATGAGATAGCAGAAAAAGTGGGATTTTCAGATCCCCACTATTTCGGGATATCCTTTAAGAAGATGACGGGAACCACGCCTACAGAATACGCCAGGGAGAAACGGAAATGAGAGAAAAAGGACCAGCCGCGGCGCTGATCGGAAAATTCAAAAGTATACAGAGCGCCATGTTCGCGGCAGTGTCCCTGCTCATACTGGGGGCCGTGGCGACAGTAACCCTGGTGTCGATGAATTTTACCCGCAGCACGATCTTTGAGAATTCATCGCTGTATACGCGGACGATTATCCGGCAGATGAATCAGAATATTGATTCCTATATCGACTATATGGAGAATATCGCCTATATCGTATCCAGCAGCGAAGACGTGCAGGAGTACCTGTTCGGAAGCGGGGATACGGGCGCGGCCAGAGAAAGGATCCTGGGACAGTTTGAAACGATCCTGGACAGCCGCAGCGATATCCTTAACGTCGGTATTATCGGAACCAACGGGAGGATGCTGATCAACGAAGGGCGGGAGTCTGTCAATCCGGATCTGGATCTGTCCACACAGGAATGGTATACAGAACCGCTGAAAGCGGATGTGAGCGTCTGCCTCACCTCTTCCCATGTGCAGCATATCATAAGTGGACAGCGCCCCTGGGTGATCACTCTCAGCAGGGGGATCCGTGATCAGAGTTCCGGAGTGGAAAAAGCGGGCGTGTTTTTTATCGATCTGAATTATTCCGCCATCAGCGAACTCTGCGATCAGAATAATATCGGCAACAGAGGGTATGCCTTTATTCTTGACGCGGAAGGGAATATCGTCTACCATCCCCAGCAGCAGCAGCTTTACAATGAACTGCAGACGGAAAATATCAGTCTGATCCTGGAAGCGAACTCTGATACCGTGCTGACCGGCAAAGGAAAAAACGAGAGACTTTATACCCTGTCCCGGTCCGTGAAGACCGGCTGGACAACTGTGGACTGTGTGAATGTGGACGAGCTTCTTAAGGAGAGCAACAAAGCCCAGAGTATCTATGTGCTGATTGCCGCTGCCCTTGTGATCGTGGCTCTGTTCCTCACCAGATTTATCGCGGGAACAATCACCAGTTCCATCCAGCGACTCAGGGATTCCATGGCCAGGGTGCAGGAGGGAGATTTTGATATTCCAGACGTTGTGGAAACGTCGGAAAATGAAATTGGGAGTCTGACCCGTTCCTTCAATGTGATGACACGCAGGATCCGAGAGTTGATGGATCAGAATGTGAGGGACCAGGAAGCGAAGAGAAAGAGCGAGCTGAAAGCCCTTCAGTCTCAGATCAATCCGCATTTTCTGTATAATACCCTTGACTCTATCATCTGGATGGCGGAAGGGAAAAAGAATGAAGAGGTCGTACTGATGACGGCTTCTCTTGCCCGGCTGCTTCGCCAGAGTATCAGCAACGAGGACGAAGTCGTCCCCATTGCCCAGGAAGTGGAGTATGCAAGAGGATACCTCACCATACAGAAAATGCGCTATAAGGATAAGATGGAATTCCAGATCGATGTGGATCCGGCAATCCTTCATATTAATCTGATCAAACTAGTTCTTCAGCCGGTCATTGAGAACGCGATCTATCACGGACTGAAATATAAAGAAAGCAAGGGCCTTCTTATAGTAAAAGGATTTATGAAGAATGGAAACGCAGTGCTTCAGGTGATCGACAACGGAGTGGGAATGGATGAGGAAACGCTGGCGCACATCTATGACAGGCACAAAGTAAACTACCAGTCCAATGGCGTGGGTGTCTATAACGTACAGAAGCGTCTGCAACTGTATTATGGAAGCGCTTACGGTATTACTTACGAAAGTAAAGTGGGCGTGGGAACGACGGCTACGATCACCATACCGGGAAATCAGGAGGACAGCAGTGAAAAAATATAAAAAATGGATAATTGCCGGAGCGCTGATCGTCCTGGCAGTATCTATATGCGCCGGATATTACATAAGAAGAAAAGAGAGAGAAAACAGGAGTTATTCCCTGGTTTATATCCCGAAAGTGATCGACGGGACCAATGATTTCTGGTCGTCCCTGATCCTGGGAACAGAGATGGCGGCGCAGGAATATCATGCGGAACTTGAGATCATGGCGCCGGAGGATGAGAACGATGTGGAGGGCCAGAACAGATTCCTGCAAAAAGCTATCGAAATGGAACCGGACGCGATCCTTTTCTCTCCCTCCAGCTTTACGGAATCCGATGGGCTTCTCCGGGAGGCGAAGGAGAAAGGGATCCATGTTGTTTTCGTGGATTCCTATACGGAACAGGATATCCAGGATATCACTGTCGCCACAGATAATATAGAAGCCGGAAAGATCCTGGGTGGATTTGCTGCGGGACTTCTGGATCCGGGAGACCAGATCGCGGTGGTGGCACATGTAAAAGGTGTTTCCACGGCTGTGGAAAGAGAAGAAGGGTTCCGCGCAGGTCTGGGAGATCTGGAAGAGGGCATTACAGATGTGGTTTACTGTGATTCCAGTTATGAAAAGTCCTACTCCCTCACAATGGAACTTATGGAAAAATATCCAGACCTGAAAATGATCGCAGGTATGAACGAATATTCTTCTGTAGGAGCCGCCCGTGCTGTGAAAGAGGCAGGTATGGAAGACCAGATCATGGTGGTGGGCATAGACAGTTCCCAGGAGGCCGTGCAGCTGATGGAGCACGGCGTATTTAAAGGGATCGTGGTGCAGAAGGCTTTTAAGATGGGGTATGTGGGGGTCCGCGAGACCATGCGCATGCTCAGGGGAGAGGAATATGAGACGGATGTAAATTCCGGATGCGAACTGGTAACGCCGGAGAATATGTATACCGGTGAGATCGAGAAGCTTCTTTTCCCGTTCAACACCCTGAAAGCATCTGCAACAGCCGTAAATACAGGCACAAATGGCGAAATAGACTGAAAATATAAAAGGTTAAAAATTTACAGTACAGTAAATTTTTAACCTTTTTTTGTAAGATATTCTATTACATTTTCACCCTGATTCAAGGTATGATAGAGGAAACACAGCGGTGTATAAAACGTAAGGAGGGAGAAAATTGGAAAAGCTGAAACAAAATCCAATTGTTAAGAAACTTGGCCTGAACAGGATCCTGCTCGTGTGCATCCTGATCCTCATGTTTGTGGCGTTCAGGGCGGTTCTCGGAAGCAAATTCCCGGTAGCTGACAGTATCAGATCTACTCTGAACTATGTGTACTTCCTGGGATTTCTTTCACTGGGTGTTACCTTTGTTATTGCCACAGGAGGAATCGATTTCTCCATTGGACCGGTTATGTTCTGCTGCGCTCTGGTTTCAGGATACTGCATGACAAGCTACGGTGTTCCCATGGCATTTGCCATGGTTCTCTGCGTGCTTATCGGTCTTGCGTTTGGAACCTTTAACGGATGGATGGTATCTTATATGTCTGTGCCGCCGTTCATTATTTCCATGGCGTCCATGAACATTGCGAAAGGTATCGCGTCAGTATTTACCAAGACACAGTCCGTCAGCTGGCCTCAGAGTTCTGACCCGGTAAACGGCTGGTTCAGAAACATCGTATCCGTAAACGGATTCCCGGTAGGCCTGATCATTTTCCTTGCTGTTGCGGTTATCTGCGGAATCGTGCTTTACAACACGAAGCCGGGACGTTATATCCTGTGCCTCGGATCCAACAGTGAGGCGGTACGTCTTTCCGGCGTCAATACGAAGAAGTGGAGAATGCTCGCATACATGATCTGCGGTCTTCTGGTCGGAATCGGCGCTCTGTTTTTTGTTGCTACATATACTACTGTTCAGCCGGGATACGGCGACCAGTACAACAACGAAGCGATTGCGGGCTGCGTAATGGGCGGTACGTCAATGGTTGGCGGTCTTGCCTCCATCGGCGGTACGGTGATCGGCGTGTTCATCATTTCTCTTCTTCAGCAGGGCATCATGGCATTCGGCCTTGGTAAAGGACAGCAGATGATCATTACCGGTATCATCGTTATCATCGCAGTTTACGTTGACGTTTCTGCAAGACGCAGAAAGAACTGATCAGGAGGGAGGATGCGACAATGGGTGAAGTTATTTTAACTATGAAGGACATTGATAAGTCCTTTCCTGGAGTTCATGCCCTGGATCACGTTAACTTCGAAGTGAAACGCGGCGAAGTACATGCGCTTATGGGAGAGAACGGCGCCGGCAAGTCCACTCTTATGAAAGTTCTTACCGGTATTTATCAGAAGGATTCCGGTTCCATTACCTATAAGGGAAAAGAAGTGGAATTCCACAATACAAGAGAAGCTCAGGATGCAGGCGTTGTTATCGTGCACCAGGAGCTGAACATGGTAGGCGACCTGACCGTTGCCCAGAATATTTTTATCGGACGCGAGCCGAAGAAGGGCTTCCGTATCGATGACAAGAAGATGATCGAGGACTCCAAGAAGCTGTTCCAGGATCTGAATATCGAGATCGATCCGAGAGAGAAGATGCAGAACCTTACAGTAGGTAAACAGCAGATGTGCGAGATCGCGAAAGCAATCTCACATAAAGCGGAGGTTATCATCTTCGACGAGCCGTCAGCAGCGCTGACAGAGAAAGAGATTGCGGATCTGTTTAACATCATCAGAGACCTCCGTGAGAAGGGACTGGGAATTGTATATATCTCCCACCGTATGGATGAGATCAAGGTGATTACCGACCGCGTAACCGTCATGCGAGACGGAGGATACGTGGGAACCCTGATCACTGCGGACAGTACCAAGGAAGATATCATCAACATGATGGTTGGCCGTGTGATCTACGAAGATCCCAAGGAACACAGCATGGTTGCTCCGGATGCTCCGGTAGTTCTTAAAGTGGAACACCTGAACGCCGGCAAGATGGTACAGGATGTAAGCTTCGAACTGAGAAAAGGCGAGATCCTCGGATTCTCCGGACTGATGGGCGCCGGACGTACCGAGACGGCGAGAGCCTTGTTCGGAGCGGATCCAAAGCAGAGCGGAAAGATTTCCATCAGAGGAAAAGACGGACAGCTCCGCGAGGTGACCATCAACAGTCCTCAGGATGCTGTTAAATATGGTATCGGTTATCTGTCAGAGGACAGAAGAAGATATGGATGCGTTGTACAGAAATCTGTAAGCGAGAATACAACCCTGGCTACTATGGAGCAGTTTACCAGCGGCCTGCTCATCAACAAGGGCAAAGAGAAAAAGGTCGCAGAGAAATACATCCAGGAGCTTGCTACAAAGACGCCCAATGCGGATCAGTTGGTTGTAAACCTGTCCGGCGGTAACCAGCAGAAGGTAGTTATCGCCAAGTGGCTGACACGGGACAGTGAGATCCTGATCTTCGACGAGCCTACAAGAGGTATCGACGTCGGCGCAAAAAATGAAATCTACAAATTAATGAACAAACTGGCAGCAGAAGGAAAATCGATCATTATGATCTCTTCTGAAATGACAGAAGTTCTCCGAATGAGTGACCGTATCATCATCATGTGCGAGGGTAAAGTGACAGGAGATATTGATATTTCCGAGGCTACCCAGGAAAACATTATGACCAAGGCCACAAGGAATATCGATTAAGGAGGAAAGTCATGACTAAGAAGAAAAGTATTTTAAGTGATCAAAGATTTATTGTTGTGCTGGTTATCATCGTGCTGGTTGCCATTTTCTCAGGTTTGAGCAAGGAGTTCAGACAGTACAGCACGCTCCTGAGTCTGCTGGACTTCTCATACTATGATCTTCTGATGGCGATCGGTGTTACCTTCCCGCTTATCACAGGCGGCGTTGACCTGTCCATCGGAACCGGTATGGTGTGCTACGCACTGATTTCCGGAACATTAATAAGAAACAACGGACTGCCGGTTGTTGCAGCAATGCTTTTGTGTATTGTCCTGGGACTTATTGTAGGTCTGTTAAACGGCGTTCTGATCGGAGTGATGAACCTTCCTCCGTTCCTGGCAACCCTCTGTACCTGTATGATCACCCGAGGCGCAGGCTCTCTCTGCAGCGCTACACCCTGGCCGGCTCTGACCCAGGAGGGCGGATGGTTCCATTCCATCTTCAAGATTACAGTAGGAACAGGAAGAAGCGCAGACCGTTATCCCATAGGTTTCCTGTGGATGATCATTCTGGTCCTCCTGATGGAATTCGTCCTTTTCCACACGAAGTTCGGACGTTATACTATCGCGATCGGCTCCAATAAAGAGGCGGCGGCTCTTTCCGGAATCAACGTGAAATTCTATCACGTAATGGTATATGTGGTATGCGGTCTGTTTACAGGGCTTGCTGCTATCGCATACGCGGCTGTTACACCTACCGTACAGCCCGGTACAGGCGCAGGCCTTGAGATGGACGCCATCGGCGGCGTATTCGTAGGCGGCGTTGCCGCTTCCGGAGGATACGGTTCCGTACTCGGTACGTTTGTAGGTATCTTTGTCATCATGCTTCTGAAGACTGGTCTTCCCTATATCGGCCTTCAGGCAAACTGGCAGCAGATCATCACAGGTGTCGTACTGATCGTGGCGGTACTGATCGATATCCTGAAAGAAAAGAAAAGAGCATAATAACAACTGAAAACCTTTTTTTTCAATGTATGTGAAGCGCCGGGTGCTTTGCATCCGGTGCATCATCATAAAAACTATATAATTCAAGGAGGAAGAAAAATCATGAAAGTGAAAAAACTGATCGCGTTAGGACTTTGCGCAGCTATGGTGAGCGGTATGACTGTTTCTCCGGTTCTCGCAGCAGAAGACACAGCTGAGGAAGCTGCTACAGAAGAGGCGGCAGCTGAAGAAGAGACCACAGAGGACGCAGCGGCTGAGGAAGAGACCACAGAAGATGCAGCAGCTGAAGAAGAGACCACAGAAGACGCAGCAGCTGAGGAAGAAACAACAGAAGAATCTGCAGACGCAGCAGGCGATCCTACTGCACAGTTCGAAGGACTTACAGCTAATGAAGCTTATGAGTTCCCGATGATGGTTAAATCTTTCCAGTCTACATACTGGGATGCAGCTCAGGAAGGTATGGCTATGGCAGCTGAAGAGCTGGGCGTAACTTATACCGCTCAGGGACCGAACAGCGAGTCCGATATCGCTGACCAGGTTAACTTGATCAATACAGCAATCAGCTCCAATCCTGTTGGTTTAGGTCTCGCAGCATGCGATACCTCCTCCGTTCTGGATGCTCTTCAGGAATGTGCTGACAAGGGAATCCCGGTAGTTACCTTTGATACAGGTGTTGACAATGCTCCGGAAGGCTCCGTTGTATGCAACGTTGCTACCGACAACGCACAGGCAGGCGCAGTTGCCGCTGAAAATATGTACAATGCGATCAAAGACGTTATCGCAGAGGCTGACGGACAGGTTATCATCGGTGAAGTTAACCAGGATGCAACAGCTCTGAACATCCAGCAGCGCGGCGGCGGATTCATCGACAAGATGATCGAACTGCTTCAGGCAGATGGAAAAACAGTTGCAGTTACAGGTAACGAGTTCTATGTAAACGCAGCAAAAGGTGCTGACGCTACAGAGGCAGACGCAGACGTTATCATCCAGGTTGCAGTACCGGCACAGACAACTGTAGAGCTTTGCTCCACAGAGGCTCAGGCAATCCTTTCTCAGGAAAACTGCATCGCAATCTTCGGTTCCAACCAGACAGCAGCAGAAGGTGTTATCGCAGCAAATGCCAACCTGAACGTACTTGGTTCTGACCCGGCAAACGGCGACGTAGTTGGTGTTGGTTTCGACGCTGGCTCTATCATTAAGGCAGCTGTATCTGATGGTACATTCATCGGCGCCGTTACACAGTCTCCTCTGATGATGGGCTACTATGCAATCTACGCTCTGACAGCAGCAGCTAACGGCCAGGAACTTCAGGACGTTCCTACAGACGGCTACTGGTATGACGCTACAAACATGGAAGATCCGGAAATCGCTCCGAACCTGTATGACTAATTGAATTTTAACCAGACAGGGTACATGGAAGAAGCACGGCTTCTGATATGGCGCTCACATGGTACTGACGAATAAGACTGTGTGAGTGCAGACAATAATATCCCCAGAGGCAGTCCTCTGGGGATATTTAGATTCTTCATACTTGATGAATATAGTTGAAATATGTTATTATTATGTAAGGGAAAATACAGTAAACACAGCGAACAGCCGTAAGGAGTTTTCTGTGAATATTTACACATTTAGGAGGGTTTCATAATGGCTACATATTATCTTGCGGTAGATATCGGGGCATCCAGCGGACGTCTGATCCTGGGACATATGGAGAACGGCAAAATGGAGCTGGAGGAAGTGTATCGCTTCGAAAACGGCATGGTAAAGAAAGACGGCGAGCTTTGCTGGGAATTCGACCGTCTGTTTAAAGAGATCATTGCCGGTATGAAGAAATGTAAAGAAATCGGTAAGGTCCCGGTAAGCATGGGCGTTGATACCTGGGGTGTGGATTTCGTACTTATGGATAAGGACGATAAGGTTCTTGGAAATACGGTGGGCTATCGTGATCACCGTACAGAAGGGATGGATGAGGAAGTTTACAAGATCATCTCTCTTGAAGATCTGTATGAAAGAACCGGTATCCAGAAAGCAATCTTCAATACAGTTTATCAGTTGATGGCAGTTAAGAAAAAACATTCGGAGTATCTGGAACAGGCTGAGACGCTTCTCCACGTGCCGGATTACTTCCATTATCTCCTCACAGGGCAGAAGACCTGCGAGTATACAGAGGCAACCACAGGACAGCTTGTGAATCCTTATACCAAGGACTGGGATTATGAACTGATCGATATGCTGGGATATCCCAGGAAGATTTTCCAGAAACTGATCATGCCCGGAACCAGCATTGGACATCTCTCCGAGGAAATTCAGAAAGAAGTGGGATTTGACCTTGAAGTTGTAGCTCCGGCTACTCACGATACAGGTTCTGCTGTGCTGGCAGTTCCGGCCAATGACGATGATTTTATTTACATCAGTTCCGGTACATGGTCACTGATGGGTCTTGAGAGAGAGACACCGGACTGCTCCAGAAAGAGCTGTGAGATGAATCTGACTAATGAGGGCGGATATGCAGGTCGTTTCCGTTATCTGAAGAATATCATGGGTCTGTGGATGATCCAGTCCGTGCGCCATGAGATCAATGACAAATACAGTTTTGCAGAGATCTGCGCAATGGCGGAAGAAGCTAAAGACTTCCCCTCCAGAGTAGACGCCAACGATGAATGTTTCCTTTCTCCGGATAATATGACCGAGGAAGTGAAGGATTACTGCCGCAGAACAGGGCAGAAAGTTCCTGAGACACTGGGCGAGCTGGCGACTGTGATCTATGCCAGCCTTGCAGACTGCTACGCAAAGACCGCCAAAGAACTGGAAGAAATGACCGGAAGGACCTACAGCCGTATCCATGTGGTAGGGGGAGGCTCGAATGCAGGGTATCTGAACGAGCTGACAGCTAAAGCTACAGGCAAGGAAGTCCACGCCGGCCCCGGCGAGGCGACCGCTATCGGCAACATTACAGCCCAGATGCTGAAAGCCGGAGAGTTCAAAACGATCGAGGAAGCAAGAACCACGATCCATGAATCCTTCGGAATCAAAATTTACAAAGCCTGATATTTCAGGGGGTGTCATTGACACCATTCTACTGTTTTACACACATA
>MHCFC02800__coassemble_1179_pt1 | contig 9944 bp, 6 predicted proteins | sample MHCFC02800__metabat2_high_PE_055 | metagenome-assembled genome bin MHCFC02800 | reverse complement strand
AAGGGTTACTGGAAACTTCCCACCAACATCAATAACGTAGAGACATACGCCAACGTTGCATGGATCATTTCCAACGGCGGAGCGGCCTTCGCAGCAAAAGGCTCAGAGAAGTCAAACGGCTCCAAGGTATTCGCACTGGCCGGAAAGATCAAGAAGGGCGGTCTGGTCGAGGTTCCCATGGGAATGACTCTCCGCGAAGTTATCTACGATATCGGCGGCGGCATCAAGAACGACAAGAAGTTCAAGGCTGTTCAGATGGGCGGTCCCTCCGGCGGATGTATCCCGGCAGACCTTATCGATACCCCGGTTACATACGAGGATATCAATAAGACAGGCGCTATCGTGGGATCCGGCGGTATGATCGTTATGGACGAAGATACATGTATGGTAGATATGGCGCGTTTCTTTCTGGATTTCACCAAAAAGGAATCCTGCGGTAAATGTAACTACTGCCGTATCGGTACCAAGAGAATGTTGGAGATCCTTGAGAGGATCACCAGAGGCGAAGGAAAAGACGGCGACATCGAGCTTCTGGAAGAGCTTGCGGCGAAGATCAAGGACGGCGCTATGTGCGGTCTGGGCCAGACAGCTCCCAACCCGGTACTCACCACTCTCCGTTATTTCCGCAATGAATATGAGGATCACATTTACAACCACAAATGTACTGCAAAATCCTGTAAGGCTCTCATCCACTATGAGATCACAGAGGACTGCAAGGGCTGTACAGCCTGTGCAAGACACTGTCCGGTGGGCGCGATCAGCGGCGAGAAAAAACAGCAGCATAAGATCGATCCCGCTGTCTGCATTAAGTGCGGCAAGTGTGAGGAATCCTGTAAATTTGGCGCAGTAAAGAGAGTTTAATAGGAGGTGTAGACGTGAATAAATACAGATTAAACATCGACGGAAAAGAGGTCTACGGGCTTCCCGGACAGACCATCCTCGAAGTCTGCAGAGAGAACGACATCTTTATTCCTACTCTCTGCTATGATGAGAGAACAGAAATCTACGGCGCGTGCGGCCTGTGCGTGGTAGAGCAGGAAGGCAATCCGAAACTCTGGAAAGCCTGCGCAACAGAGATTGCGCCGAATATGGTAATACATACCAATACGCCCCGTGTTATCGAATCCAGAAAGACGAACCTGGAGCTTCTTCTTTCCAACCACAAGGGAGACTGCCGTCCGCCCTGTATGCTGGCATGTCCGGCAGGTACAGACTGCCAGGGCTATGTTGGCCTGATCGCCAACGGACAGTATGAGGAAGCCATCAAGCTGATCAGAGAGAATATCCCCCTTCCGGGCGCTATCGGACGTGTGTGTCCGCATCCCTGCGAGACAGCATGCCGCCGCGGTATGGTGGACGAGCCCATCGCGATCGCGAACCTGAAGAGATTTGCCGCTGATACAGACGAGTTCGGCGAAGATCCCTTCGTTCCGGAGTGCGAGCCGGATACCGGCAAGAACGTTGCAGTGATCGGCGGCGGACCTTACGGTATCTCCATGGCTTACTTCCTTCGTCAGCTGGGCCATGATGTAACGATCTACGAGGCAATGCCAAAGCTTGGCGGTATGCTCCGCTATGGTATTCCGGAATACCGTCTGCCCAAAGAAGTTCTCGACGAGGAGATCGCTGTCCTTGAGAAAATGGGCGTGACCATGGTTACCAACACCAAGATCGGCGAGGACATTTCCTTCGAGACTATCCGCAGAGATTTCGACGCTGTATGCGTTGGTATCGGCGCGTGGGTTTCCACAGGCGTTCGCTGCAAGGGCGAAGACGCCAAAGGCGTGATCGGCGGTATCGATTTCCTGCGCAAGGTTGTACGCAACGAGCCTATCGACCTGGGCAAGAAAGTTGCCATCGTCGGCGGCGGTAACACCGCTATGGACGCCTGCCGTACAGCAGTACGTCTGGGCGCTGACAAGGTTTACAATATCTACAGAAGAACCAAGGACGAGATGCCCGCGGATATGCTGGAGATCGAAGAGGCAGAGGAGGAGGGCGTTATCTTCCTGAACCTGACCAATCCTCTTGAGATCATCTCTGATGAAGACGGACACTGCCGTCAGATGGTTCTTCAGGTTATGGAACTGGGCGAGCCGGATGCATCCGGAAGACGCGCGCCCATCCCGGTAGAGGGCAAGACAGAGACCATCGACGTCGACACCGTTATCCTGGCTATCGGACAGAGAGTAAACGCGGAAGGCATCGACGGCGTGGAACTCACCAGGAAGGGCGGTCTTGTATACGACAAGGATACCTATATGACCGCTATCCCGGGCGTATTCGCCGGCGGTGACTGCGGTAACGACAAGATCTCCATCGCTGTTGAATCCATCGGCGACGCGAAGAAGAGCTATCTGATCGTAGACGCTTATCTCCGCGGCGAAGAGATCAAATATGAGCCCAACTACTATGTGACCAAGAAGGACGTTACTCCGGCTACTTTCGAGGACCGTGAGAGAATGTGCCGTCCGACTATGGAACAGCTTAACGCGGAAGAGAGAAAAGATAATTTCACTGAGGTTGTTTTCGGATACGACGAGGATCAGGCAGTCGAGGAAGCTCACCGCTGTCTGGAATGCGGATGTAAAGATTACTTCGAGTGTAAGCTGATCTCTTACGCGAATATGTATAACGTGGATCCGGACCGTTTCGCAGGCGATGTGAACGAAGTGGACTATCATGACGAGCATCCGTTCATCCTGCGAGATCCCAACAAGTGTATCCTCTGCGGACTCTGCGTACGTGCCTGCGACGAGGTTATGGGCGTAGGAGCTCTCGGTCTTGTGAAACGTGGATTTGATACTGTTGTTATGCCGGCTCTCGAGCAGCCGCTTACCGAGACAGGATGTATCTCCTGCGGTCAGTGCGTAAGCGTATGCCCCACAGGAGCTCTTCAGGAGAATCTTTCCCTGGAAAAATCTGTTCCGCTGGATACAGAGGCTACAGATACTACATGCGCATACTGTTCTGTTGGATGCTCCATGCATCTGGAGACTTACGGCGATATGCTGGTTAAGGCTGTTCCGGACAGAGAGGGCGCTGTGAATAAGGGACTTCTCTGCGGCAGAGGCAAATTCGGCTTCGACTGCTCCGTAATGGAAGGCAAGCTTCTCGAGCCCATGGCAAGAAAAGACGGCAAACTTACAGAAGTTGACTATCACGAGGCGTTCATGCTCACCGCCAAGAAGGCAGAGGCTCTTGCGGCGAAGTACGGCAAGGACGCAGTGGCAGTAGCGATTTCCGACAGATATACCAACGAAGAGGCTTATGTGATCAAAAAATTCGCCGACGCTATCGGCGCTAAGACACTCTGCCTCAACAACAGAGAAAACGGTCTGGAGAAGGTTCTTGGCGTAAACGCATCTCCGAACACCATCGACGAGCTGCTTTCCGCTGAGGTGATCCTCTGCGCAGGCTTCATCGCAAAAGAGAATCAGGTGATCCGCCTGAAACTCAAAGAAGCCGCGAAGAACGGCGCGAAAGTGATCCTCATCAATCCGGAAGGATACGCTCAGGATCATATGAGCTTCGTATATCAGACTGTTGAGACAGACAACACCCTCGGATTCCTTAAGGGAGTTGCCAAAGCTCTTGTCGATATGGGCAAGGGAGCAGGAACAGAGGGCTATGATGAATTCAAGGCTTCTGTAGAGGCTGCCGCTGTATCTGACGAGGCGAAAGCTGTCGCAGAGCTCTATGCGAACGCGAAGAAAGCAATGATCGTATTCCAGCAGAACGTAGTAAGCACAGAGGCTGCTGTTCTTCTGGGTGATATCGCAGTTGTTTCCGGCCACATCGGAAAAGCCCGCGACGGCGTCCTGATGCTGAAGGCTAAGAACAACAGCCAGGGTATCATCGATCTTGGCATCACAGCAGGCGCGGAAGCTCTGGAAGGCGTGAAAGCCCTCCTGGTATTCGGCGAGGATCCGGACACCGAGCTTCTGAAGAATCTTGTATTCCTGATGGTATGCGATACCCACATGACAGAGACAGCCAAGCTGGCAGACGTTGTGATCCCGGGAACTGGATTCGCTTCCACCTACGGTACCTTCACCAATACAGAGCGCAGACTGCAGGTTGTGGAACAGGCTATTGAAGAGGATGTTGTATTCTCCAACTGGGAAGTTGCAGCAGAGCTTGCGCATGTATACGAAGTGGAAATGCCGTTCGACGATGTTGAGGATATCTCCGATGAGATGAATGATAAACTTCCTGTTTACCGCTATGCGGAAATGGGCGAGATCTACGGCGGAGTTCTTGAATGCAGGGACGCTAAGCTTGTAGCCGCAGCTGACGGAGAGTTCGTAGCTCCGCTTCACTGCACAGATCATCTGATGAACATGATCGACGAGAGACTTCCTCACGCAAAATAAAACATTATATGATCCGGGATCCTCAGATTGAGTAATTCCGGATGATCGGCCGGTTTCCTCCGGGCGGGACAGAATTGTTCCGCCTGCGGGGAAGCCGGTTTTTTTATGACACCGCTCACATGTTCGCTTTCCGACAGGGATTGCTTGTATCTTCAAAGATATTATGATATAATGTTTAAGATTTGGAGCAAAACAGGGTCGAACGGCGAAACGCCCCGCGACCTTCTAAAATTAGAGGAAAAGGTAAATACCATGTTTGTTTTATATGTAATATTGCTGGCGATTCTTCAGGGAATCCTGGAATTCCTGCCGGTGAGCAGTTTTGGCCATCTCTGTGTGATCCAGGAATTTCTCGGCATAGAGAGAGGCCCCGGAGTGCTTCTGGAGGTCATGCTGCATTTCGGAACGCTGGCCGCGGTAATCCTTACATTCTGGAAGGATATTTCCCATCTTGCCGCGGAAACTCTGGAGATGATACTGGACATTGTAGGGAATATATCTCTATATATACATAACAGAAGATCAGCCGAGAGTCTTCACTATACGAAGATCATAAGCAATACCTACAGGAAATTCGCGGTTCTTCTTCTTGTTTCCATGATTCCCACCGTTGCCATTGGCTTTTCGGCGAGGAGACTGGTGGTGCTTGCGGCGGCTTCCCGTCTGATCCCGGGAGCGGGGATCCTCATCACAGGAGTGATCCTGCTGGTTGTGGATCTGAGCGGCATCGGCGGAAGCAAGGCTGCCAGGGACGCGAATTACGGCAACGCCATGTGGATCGGAATCTGCCAGGGCCTCGCGGTATTTCCCGGCCTTTCCAGGAGCGGACTCACCATCTCGGCAGGGCTTCTCGGAGGATTTACCAGAACTTTCGCGGTGAAATATTCCTATATTCTTTCCATCCCCGCCATTGTGGGCGCTCTGATCGTGGAACTGGGAGAGTTCGGATCCCCGGAGATGACGGTAGGCATGGGATTCACCTACGTGCTGGGAATGATCATTTCGGCGGTTGTGGGATATTTCGTGATCCGTTTTCTTCTGAGACTTGTGCAGAAGGGGAAATTCCGTTATTTCGCATTTTACTGTTTTCTGGCCGGATTCCTGTCGCTGATGACAGGTTATCTGATCGTGTGACGCCGGGTCGGATGTTTTGCGTATTTTTTGAAACAGGGGAGTGACGGTACAGTCCGTCACAGGTATAAATAAGCAACAGGAGGGATGCCTTAGCATGGCAGCATCAAAAAATCAGAGAAGTAAAAGAAATACAAGGACTCCGGCGAAGAGAACGTCGTCAGGAAGAAAAGGCTCTTCCGGGAAAAAGAGTGTATCCGGCGGTTTTCAGACGGAGATCATTCTTCTGATCGTTCTTGCCGCGGCCATGATCCTTGTGATCAGCAACCTGGGAATGGGCGGCGTGGTAGGAGATACCATCAGCGCGGTATGTTTCGGCGTAATGGGTCTTCTCGCCTATATTTTCCCGGTCATACTTTTCCTCGGAGCTGTTTTTCTTATCTCCAACAGGAAGAACCTGCTCGCATATAAGAAGCTTCTTGCCGCCGTGGTGTTTTTTGCGTTCTTATGCGGGCTTGTACAACTTCTCACAGAAGGATACATGAGAAGCACCACACTGGCGGATTATTACACTCTTTGTTCCGGCTACCGGACAGGAGGCGGCGTGATCGGAGGAGCTGTCTGCATTTCCTCTACATCGGCATTCGGTGTGGCGGGAGGATATATCATCATTATCATGGTTCTCCTCATCACACTGATCCTGATCACCCAGCGATCCTTTTTCGGATTCCTTTTTAAGATCTGGGACGGGATCCTGGCTTTCGCCCATGACAGTCATGAAAGATACATGGAAGGACAGCCGGAGCGTGAGCTGAAGAGGGAACTTCGTCAGCAGGAGAAGCGGCAGAAGAGAGAGGCCCGTCATGCGGCGCGTATCCAGGAACTGGAGGCCGCTCTTGCGGAAGAACTGGACGAGGATTCTGAGGAAGAGATTGCTGAAGAAGCAAAATTTTCCCAGGTGAAAAAGAAATCCGCAAAGAAAGACCGAAAAAAAGGTTTCCTGGAAGGAACCAATCTTAAATTTAATCCGGAGATAAAATCAAAAGCATCGAAGAAAGACGAGGTTCCGGAAGCCGTTGTGGAGACAAAGGAAGACAGCCGGGGACAGCTGGAATTCGAGATCCACAGATCGGAACCGGCCGTTGAAACGGCGGCGTCTGTAAGCGACGACATTCTTTATTCCGACGACTCCATGGACGACGATATTTCTTTTGATTTTTCAGCAGCGGAGGACGATTTTGGCGATCACTCGGAACACCTGGATCCGGCCGCAGCTCACAGAATGGAAGGTGCAGGAGCAAAAGCTTCTGAGGCGGCAGACGTCGCGGAAGTCTCCGGCACAGCGGATGGTTCTCCTGAATCAGCCGGAGAGGAAGCGGCGGCAGCTTCCCACAGGAAGAATCCCCGTTCCTCCCAGAAGGAGATCGAGAGCGGTATCCGGAATATCCGGCATGAGATCGGCACCAGGGAAGAGCAGCCTAAGAGGAAATACTATTTCCCTCCGCTGAAGCTCCTGAAGAGAGGGAGCGGACAGAGTAAGGGGGATTCTGACGCACATCTTCGGAAAACCGCGCAGAAACTCCAGGAAACCCTTCATAATTTCGGCGTGAATGTCACTGTGACTAACGTAAGCTGCGGTCCTACGGTTACCAGATATGAACTGCAGCCGGAAATGGGCGTGAAAGTCAGCCGCATCGTTAATCTGGCGGATGATATCAAGCTGAATCTGGCGACTCCCGATATCCGTATCGAGGCGCCTATTCCGGGCAAGGCCGCGGTGGGTATCGAAGTCCCCAATAAGGAAAATCATGCGGTTATGCTGCGCGATCTGATACAGTCCCAGGAATTCCAGACCGCGAAATCGAAGCTGGCTTTCGCCGTAGGTAAGGACATCGGCGGCAAGCCGGTGGTGGCGGATATTGCCAAGATGCCTCATCTTCTGATCGCTGGCGCCACAGGATCTGGTAAATCCGTATGTATCAATACGCTGATCATAAGTATTCTTTATAAAGCCTCTCCGGAGGATGTGAAGCTGATCATGATCGACCCCAAGGTGGTGGAGTTAAGCGTTTACAACGGTATCCCCCATCTGTTCATACCTGTGGTGACAGATCCCAAGAAGGCCGCGGGGGCTCTGAACTGGGCCGTATCCGAGATGATGAGCCGTTATAATACTTTTGCGGAGTATAATGTAAGGAATCTGGTAGAATACAACAGGAAGATCGAGGAGATAAACGTAGCGGAGGGAGAGACTCCGCCGGAACGTATGCCTCAGATCGTGATCATCGTAGACGAGCTTGCCGACCTGATGATGGTGGCTCCGGGCGAAGTGGAAGACGCGATCTGCCGTCTGGCCCAGCTTGCGAGAGCTGCGGGTATCCATCTGATCATTGCCACACAGAGACCCTCTGTCAATGTCATCACAGGTCTGATCAAGGCGAATATGCCCTCCAGGATCGCTTTCTCCGTATCTTCAGGCGTGGATTCTAGAACTATCCTGGACATGAACGGCGCGGAGAAACTTCTCGGCAAGGGAGATATGCTTTTTTATCCTCAGGGATACCAGAAGCCGGCAAGACTTCAGGGCGCATTTGTCTCTGACGAGGAAGTCAGCAGCATTGTACATTTCCTCAGCGACAAGAATCCCGGCGCAGGTTATAATGCCCAGATCGAGCAGCAGGTGAACACCGCTGTTTCCGCCGGCGGCGTCGCGGGAAGCGAAGAGAGGGACGTATATTTTGAGGAAGCGGGACGCTTTATCATTGATAAGGATAAGGCTTCTATCGGAATGCTCCAGAGAATGTTCAAGATCGGTTTCAACAGAGCCGCCCGTATTATGGATCAGCTCTGCGACGCTGGCGTAGTGGGCCCGGAGGAGGGTACAAAGCCCAGGAAGGTGCTCATGAGTATGGAGGAATTCCAGAATTATATCGAAGAGACACTGTAAGATAATAACCCGGCAGCTCTGCCGGGTTAATGTCGGTTAGCAGAACAAATTATTTTGTCTCTGCGTGCTGGCATCAGGTTATTAACAAAGAAAGTAAGAAAAAATTATCATGGAAATTCGAATTCTCTCTGTGGGAAAAATAAAAGAAAAATATTTAAACGCAGGTATCGCTGAGTACGCCAAACGCCTCAGCAGATACTGTAAGCTTACATTCTGCCAGGTGGCCGACGAAAAGACTCCTGACAGGGCTTCCGACGCCCTTAACGAACAGATTAAAGATACAGAAGGACAGAGGCTGTTGAAGCATATCCGGGAGCAGGATTATGTGATCGCGCTGGCTATTGACGGGAACATGCTTGATTCCGTAGAACTATCCCGGAAGATCGGACAGCTGGGCGTGGAAGGGAGAAGTTCCATTGCTTTTGTGATCGGCGGGTCTCTGGGACTGAGCGACGCAGTGCTTCAAAGAGCGGATTACCGTCTCAGTTTTTCCAGAATGACATTTCCCCATCAGCTGATGCAGATGATCCTCCTGGAACAGATTTACAGGGGATTCCGGATATTAAACAACGAACCGTATCATAAATAAGGGTGGTTTTTCGTATTTGGTTGTAATATGGTATGAAGTAATGAATTATGTGGAGTATTTAGAAGGGAGCGGACAGATGATGTTCCGCTCCTTTTCGTATGGGAAAGAAATACAATGACAGGGAAATAAACGAATGGTATAATGAAGTAAAACTAGGTCGACAGATTAGAATTTGTAAGATGCAGGAGGTTCAAGTGAATATGGATGATAAAAGCACATCAATAATTCCTCGCAATGAAGTTCATATCCTTGTGACCGAAGAGGACAAAACCGGAGAAGATCGAAAATGGGATTATGTCCGGGCTGCATAAACAAGTATGGATCCATTGGGGCAGCCGTTGCGGCACTTGGTTTAGGTGTCGGTGGTAGACAGCTTGTAAAACATGGCGGAAAAATCATTAAAGTGGCTGCCAAAATAATAAAGCATTAAAGATGTATCAGACAACTTCTAGTTTGTTAAGCAGACAAATTCTTATTGGTAAGGGAGATGACTTTGTGAAAAAATTAAAATTAAGTGAAGAAACTGAAAAAATAATGTCGGAACGATTTGGAAAAGATACCATTATTGCATTGGCAACAGTAGAAAATGAGGTGCCTTTTGTACGTTATGTAAATGCGTATTATGAGAATGGTGCATTTTATATTATTACATATGCACTTTCAAACAAAATGAGGCATATGGAAAGCAACTCTACTGTTGCAATAGCTGGTGAATGGTTCACGGCACATGGAAAGAGTATCAATTTGGGATATTTCGGGAAAGAGGAAAATCACTGGATTGCCGAGAAATTAAAAAAGGTATTTTTTGAGTGGATCGACAATGGACATAATAATTTTGATGATGAGAATACTATAATTTTATGTGTAGAATTAACCGATGGACTGTTACTTTCACATGGAACAAAGTACGAGTTTTAGTTTTCAGTTTCTGGTTTCTGGTTTCCGGTTTGTATGGCAGATC
>MHCFC02800__coassemble_1008_pt1 | contig 11285 bp, 10 predicted proteins | sample MHCFC02800__metabat2_high_PE_055 | metagenome-assembled genome bin MHCFC02800 | reverse complement strand
TATAGCGCAGTTGGTTAGCGCGCCAGATTGTGGCTCTGGAGGCCCAGGGTTCGAATCCCTGTATCCACCCTTTCGCCTTTGGGCTATCGCCAAGCGGTAAGGCACAGCACTTTGACTGCTGCATTCGCTGGTTCGAATCCAGCTAGCCCAGTCCATTATGGGGTATTAGCTCAGTCGGTAGAGCACTTGACTTTTAATCAAGTTGTCCGGGGTTCGAATCCCCGATGCCTCATTGAACCGCAGATTTCTGGTTTCAGAGATTTGCGGTTTTTCTTTCATAAGATCAGCGGTTATGGCGGAATTGGCAGACGCGCCAGATTTAGGTTCTGGTGTCTACGACGTGCAGGTTCAAGTCCTGTTAACCGCATTAAACATCATGCAGAGTGATACTATAATGCAAAAGCCCCCGTATTTCTACGAGGGCTAAAATAATGGCGGTAAACGGATTTATATTACAAAAACAAAGCGGGTAACTAAGTTACCCGCAGCTATTTGAATGAAATAGGTGGGTGACAATCCACATCTCCAACAAGGGCGACGGCCGCCTGTTCCGTCCTCTGCTTTCATTCAATATAGTTTATGTTTTTGTAACCTTATTATACAATAGTTCATTTATTTGTCAAGTTTTTTCAAAGTACCCTTTTCAATATAACGTTCCGCGTTACATGTACTTAAAAGATGGAGAGTTTTCGCGTAACAGTTTCCATACGGACTTATTTTTACTGCTACACGGATATATTCACCGTGTACTTCGTATAATCGGACGAATAGAATGGATGCATCATGAGGGTTTTGACCCACGTAATCCGGTTTCTTAATAATATCTTCTATATCACAAAAATATTTTTCATACTCATATGGGTGACGCTGCTTTATGTGTTCGACATTAGAATCGCCAATATAGATTGGAGTTCCACAGCAAATATCCAATTCTAACAAATCTATAATCTTTTGAGAAAACTCCCCGATTCTTTTTCGTGCCATAAGTGCATCACCCTCTTTCTTTGAAATCTGCTTTTTATAGTTGAGATATTCTTTTGGCCGGATTGAACTGGCAGGGAAATAAACGATGTTGAGATTACAGATACCGTATCTCCCCGCGGATGCCTTTTCTGTCGTCCGCCGTAAGCACCGCATAGCTGGGCTTGCGGCCCTGCTGTCTGGGGTATGAAAGGCTCCCGGGATTCAGGAGAAGGAAGCCTTTTTTCATTTTAAGAACAGGACGGTGGGTATGGCCGAAGAATACGCCGTCCAGATTACGGGAACGGGCTTCATCTTCGATTCCGGCCAGTTCCATGGACACGCCGTAGTAATGTCCGTGGGTGACCAGGAAGTTATGCCCGGCAATGGAAACAACATCTTCTCTTGGAAGGTCGGAGAAGAAATCATTATTGCCTGAAACAATACAGCAGGGACACTCTGCCAGTGCCTCTATGTAGTCCTCCCTGCCCTCAACATCTCCGCAGTGTATCAGCATGTCGAAGGGACGTTCCCTTTCCACGGCCTTTTCAAGACCGTTGTCGCGGCCATGGGTATCGCTTACTACAAGAATTTTCATCGAAGCTCGTCCTTGATCAGACGCAGAGCCTTCCCTCTGTGGCTGATCTTGTTTTTTTCTTCCATGGACAGTTCCGCGGAGGTGCAGCCGTATTCGGGCAGCCAGAAAATCGGATCGTAGCCGAAGCCGTTTTCGCCTCTTTCCTCATAGCCGATCCGTCCCTCCATGGCGGCGCGGACAGTTTTCATGGTGCCGTCCGGAAAAGCGGCGGCGATGGCGCATACGAAACGTGCCGTCCTCTGTTCATCCGGCACGCCCTTCAGCCGCTGGATGAGATTTGCGTTTTTGATCCGGTAGGAGGTATCCTCGCCCATGTAGCGGGCGGAATAAATGCCCGGTTCCTTATTCAGATAGTCGATCTCCAGGCCGGAATCATCTGCCAGAACGATCTCCCCGGTGAGATCACAGATGGTTTTCGCCTTGATCTGCGCGTTTTCTTCAAAAGTTTTTCCGTCTTCCACAATATCCGCCTGGATACCGGCGTCTTTAAGGGAGAGGAGTTCAATATCCAGATCCCCCAGGATTTCGCGGATCTCTTTCATTTTTCCCTGATTGCCGGTTGCAAAGATTACTTTTTTCATATCTGATGTTCCCTCCTTGGAGGCTTTGGCCCCAGAAACTGATAGTAATAGGTTTTCAGCATTCCGTTATATATTTTGCGGTTTTTGTCCGCTTTTCTTCCAATGTCCCGCTCCGCATTCTCATAGGAAGTGATCAGATACATAGACCACTTGTCCAGATGGCGGAAACTCTCGCCGATCTCCTGATAGAGCCGGGGAAGTTCTGCCTTTTCCTCCAGACGCTCTCCATAGGGCGGGTTGGTGATCACGAAGCCATAGGGCTTCGGATGGCGGAGATCCTTCACGGCACGCTGCTGGAAGTGGATCAGCCTGTCCACGCCCGCTGATCTGGCGTTGGCCCTCGCGGCCTTAATGGCTTCCGGATCGATATCGTATCCCTGGATATCTGTTTCGATATTCAGGTTCACATTTTCCTCTGCTTCCTCCACGGCGTCGTACCAGTGGCGGCGGGGAACGAGATGTTTCCAGTCCTCAGCCAGAAAAGAACGGTTCATGCCGGGGGCAATGCCGGCGGCCATCATGGCGGCTTCGATGGGGAAAGTGCCGCTGCCGCAGAAGGGATCCACCAGGATGCGGTCTCCCCGCCAGGGAGTGAGCATGATAAGGGCGGAGGCAAGCGTCTCTGTGATGGGGGCCTTCACCGTCATCTGCCGGTAGCCCCTTTTGTGCAGGGAAATCCCGGTGGTGTCGATCCCGATGGTGGCGGTGTCCTTCATGAAGGCGACCCGGATGGGAAAACTCGCCCCGTCTTCCGGGAACCAGGAAATACCGTACACACCTTTCAGCCGCTCCACGATCGCCTTTTTCATGATGGACTGGATATCCGAGGGACTGAAAAGAGCGCTTTTAACAGAGTTGGCTTTTGCCACCCAGAATTTTCCGTCTTTTGGGATATAATTTTCCCAGGGAAGGGCTTTGGTCTTTTCAAAGAGCTCGTCAAAAGTGACGGCTTTAAACTCGCCTGCTTTCAGAAGGATGCGCTCCGGCGTGCGGAGAAAAATGTTGGCCTGGGCGATTCCGGCGGCGTCAGCCAGAAAGGTTACCTTTCCGTCCTCCACCCGGCTGATTTCGTAGCCCAGATCCAGTATTTCACGCTTCAGCACCGCTTCCATGCCGAAGTGGCAGGGGGCGATCAGTTCCATTAAATTCATGGCAGCCTCATTTCTCTGACGTTCTCTCCGTCAAAAGTTTTTATTGTAAATAAGCCGTTTTCATATATGCCGTATGTGGGCGGGTTTCCCTCCTTGGGGATGGACACAGAGCCCGGATTCAGAAGGATATAGTTCTCTTTCTGTTCCGCGGTGAGCACATGGGTGTGTCCGTGGATCAGAATGTCTCCGTTCTGCAGAGGGGGAAGATTGTCCTTATTATATATGTACCCGTGGGTGGCGTAAAAAGTTTTTCCTTCAATAGAAAGTATGCAGTAATCCGCCATAACGGGAAAGTCGAGGACCATCTGATCCACCTCGGCCTCACAGTTGCCTCTGACGGCATAGATCTGTTCCTTTATTCCGTTGAGCATGGAGATGACTTCTTTGGGAGCATAATCCCTCGGAAGATCGTTCCTCGGTCCGTGATAAAGCAGATCGCCTAAAAGCACCAGGCGGTCAGCCTGCTCTTTTCTGTATGCATCCAGCATTTTGCGGCAGTAGTACGCCGACCCATGGATGTCCGATGCAAACATGTATTTCATTGATTTCCTCCTTTGCGCTTTTGAGGCGCGGAATTCCTGTTTCTTTATTACAGACGGGAGATTCTTCTCCCGCCTTTGTGTTTTTCTTTTCTACCTTAACATGGTTACCGGGAAATTACAAGATTTCTTCCCCGGTAAGCTTCAAAACCGCCGATCACAGATCTGGTCCGGTATCCTTTCCGTACGAACAGCCTGGCGGCGGCCATACTCGCCCCGCCCCGGTCGCAGTAGAAGATGAGAGTTTTTCCCCGGGGGAAATGTTCCTCCCCGGTCAGTTCGCTGTAGGGATAACTAAGGGCGCCTGTGATATGGCTTTTCCGGTAAGAGTCCCGGTCTCTCAGATCTATGATAAGGGCGTCCGGACGGCCCACATAATAATCCAGCATTTTCGCGGAAATGGTTTCAATGGAAAACATGAGATATCCTTTTTTATTTATAATATGAAACTTTTTCCTGAAAGTCAGAACAACAGGCTTGGGGGTGCTGATCGCTTTTGCCTTCGGTCTTTCCATTGTTGCAATGGCATACTCCATCGGAAATGTTTCCGGATGTCATATCAATCCGGCCGTATCCTTCGGTATGCTGGTAGCAGGTAAGATGGAAGTGAAGGACTTCATCGGCTACGTGATCGCACAGTTCCTTGGCGGCATCGTTGGCGCAGGAATCCTGAGCGTATTCATGGGAGGCACAGAGAGCGGACTTGGAATCAACGGTTTCGGTGAGGCAAGCGCGCTGGGAACTTCCATGGGAGTCGCTTTCCTGGTAGAGGTTGTTCTGACGTTTGTGTTCGTACTTCTGATCCTGGGCGTTACATCCAAGGCTGAGTTCTCCAATGTTGCAGGCCTGATGATCGGTCTTACACTGGTGCTGATCCACATCCTTGGAATTCCTTTCACAGGAACATCCGTAAACCCGGCGAGAAGCTTCGGACCGGCTCTTCTGGTTGGCGGAACAGCGCTGAGACAGGTATGGCTGTTTATCGTCGCTCCTCTGGTTGGCGGAGCGGTTGCAGCTATCGTACATAAATATGTGCTGGCAGCAGAAGAGAAATAAAATACATTGAATTCAGAGAAGGGATTTCATTTGGGAAATTCCTTCTTTTGATGTAAATCATGAAACAGATCCCGGCAGGACTGCCGGATAGAAAAACAGGAGGAACGAACGGTGAAGAAAAGAAAAAGATACCTGGCGCTGGCTGCGGTTTTAGGCGCCTCGACTCTTTTCGCCGGATGCGCGGACGGCGGCAGATTTTACATATCAGCGTTATAACCAGCTGAAAACAGTGTTTACCACCAACGAGCCGGCAGAACCCATGGAGATCAACACTGAGGATTTATGGGCGAGATATTACAGCGCGCGGATCGATGATGAAACCATGATTGTTATCGAGCAGAATCCGGAGCAGCTTCAGGCGACTCTTGACGCGACGGTTTCCCAGAAAAGTGTACTCAGCAACGTAAGCGTGGGAATGCAGGGATTCGTGTTTGCAGTATCTGGCCGCAGCTACGTGATCGAATACCATCCGGACGAGGATATGATCGGAAAGGACGCATTGAACAGCGGAGTTTCTGTTGCGTCCCTGGAAGACGGAAAATTCTCCTGGATCACGCTTGACGGAAAAGAGTACTACTGCGGCGTGCAGGAGATTGATCAGACATACTATATCAGCGCGATCCCGGAAAAAGAGATCGTGGGATCCCGGAACATTACGGTAGGGATTATCCTGTTTATCTTCTTCTCCGTGATGACCATAGTCGTGACTTATGGAATCTTCATCATGCGGGAGGACGAGAAAAAAGAAGAAAGCGAAATGCAGACAACCGGCATGTGGAGGATGTGGAGAAGACGATACAGCGCTATGAGAACAGGGCGGAAGAACTGGCAGAGCAGTATAATGAATGGTATCTGAACAAATGCCAGATCGCGGCCTATATCGTAGAACATAACGATAAACTGGTAAACAAAGACAAGCTGGCGGAGCTGGCGGACATCCTGCAGATCTACAATATTTTCGTATTTGACAAAAACGGAACCGTGGAAGCCACAAACTCTTCCTTCAATAACTTTACTCTGAGCCAGGATCCGGAGGATCAGTCCTACGAATTCAACAAGCTTCTGATGGGAGTGGATTATCTCATCCAGGAGGCTCAGCCGGACGAGGTATCCGAAGAGTTTTATCAGTATATCGGCGTGGCGGTAAGAGACGAGGAAGGAAACAACAACGGATTCGTTCAGATCGCCATCAGACCCCAGCGTCTGGAAAATATCCTCAAGAATATGCAGATTTCCAATGTCCTTGACGGCGTGCAGGTCGGCGGAGGCGGATTTGCTTTCGCGGTGGACAAAGAGGAAGGCACCTTTACTTACTATCCCGACGATACTCTTGTGGGAAGAAAAGCCACATCCTACGGCCTGAAAAAATCAGAGCTGAAAGACGGTTACTGCGATTATCTCACCATCGAATCAGAGAAGTACTACGCTTCCTCTGTGGAGACGGATGATTCCTATGTGTATGTCGCCGTACCGGATCATGAGATCATGAAACAGAGACTGCCTCTGACACTGGCGACAGGAGTGATCAGTTTTATCTGTATCATCCTGCTCTTCATCCTTCTTTCCTTTAAACGGAACGGAGTGCTTCTTCCGGACAGAAAGGGAACCGGCGCGGAGGAAGAGGACGACCGCATGATTAATGTGGTCCTTCCCGACGGACGTGTGAAGCAGACAGAGTCCGCCGCGAGCCGCTGGATGAGTATCGCGCTGAAATGGGATGAGAAAACGCCGGAACAGCAGATCGCCACGGTGGTGAAGTTCCTTATCGGAATTCTGGCTGTCGCAATCTGCCTTGGCGTTGTGTTCAGGGAGGCGATCTTCCAGAAAGATTCTATCTTCAATTATATTGTTGACGGCGGCTGGGAAAAAGGCGTGAACATCTTTGCCATTACAGCCAGCATTATGATCATAGCCGTTGTTATGACCGGAACGGAGATCGTGAAGAGAATCCTGAAGCTCCTCGCTTCCGTGTTCGGGGCAAGAGGAGAGACGGTCTGCCGTCTGATCAGCAGCTTCATTAAATATGTCGCCATCGTTGCCATGCTGTATTACTGCTTCGCTCTTTTCGGAGTAGATACGGCGACCCTGCTGGCGTCAGCCGGAATCCTCTCTATCGCCATCAGCCTTGGCGCCAAGGATATGGTGGGAGATATCCTGGCAGGACTGTTTATCATCTTTGAGGGCGAGTTCCGTGTGGGCGATATCGTCATGATCGGAGACTGGAGAGGAACGGTACTGGAGATCGGCGTGAGAACAACGAAGATCGAGGACGGTTCCAAGAACATCAAGATCATCCGCAACAGCAATGTTACAGACGTTATCAATATGACGAAGCGTTCTTCCTCTGCGTTCTGCGACGACTATCTGAAGCCGGAGCTTCCCCAGACCATGAGCTGTACAGTAAAGAGCGCTCTGAATATCCATTCCGGCGCAGGCGCCGACACACCGGTGATCGGTGCGCTGAAGCATGGAGACAAGATCAAAGTAAGTGCAGATGAGAATGACTGGCTGCGTTTCACCATGGAAGATGGAACCATCGGTTACGTATGGGACGAGTACATGGCAGTAGTAGAATAAAGACAGAAAAGGACTCCGCTCGGGCGGGGTCCTTTTTGTGCGAGTGCGACCGGCAGGCAGCCGCCATGCCTGCATGAGCGGATAGTTGCCGGCAACGCGTATCGTTAAGAAGAAGGGAGAAGTCTGGTTCAGGTTCCGTTTTCAGTATCTGTCGTAGGAGCTGTCCTGGTCGTAGGAACCGGATGTCTTGCTCTTAGAGCTGTTTCTGGAACTGTTTTTGGAGCTGTTTTTTCCGCAGTTCTGAGAGTCCATGGCGTTTTTGCCGGACGACTGGTTCATGCTGCGGTTTGTGTTTTTGCTGTCTGTTTCATGATTTTTTGCCATTTGATATTCCTCCTGGTGTAATCTGTCTGCCGTGCTTTCCTTATATGTGAAACCGGCAGGTTATTTATTACGTTGTCTAGTATTTCCGGCGGGCGGGAAAATATACGGAAAACAGAAAATAAAAAAATAGAAAAATTTTTAAATGTGTTATACTTATATTGCCGGGATTGTGAAAGTGCAGAGATGGAAACGATCCATAGGCATTACTATCAACAGGAAGAAATCAGGTGACGTACATGAGTTATATCGCAGATTTGCATATTCATTCCCGCTATTCCAGAGCCACCAGCAAGGAGGGCACTCCGGAGCATCTGGATCTCTGGGCGAGGAAGAAAGGAATATCCATAGTGGGAACCGGGGACTTCACGCATCCTCAGTGGCGGCAGGAGCTTGAGGAGAGGCTGGAGCCCGCGGAGGACGGTCTCTACAGACTGAAGGAAGAATACGTTCTGGAAGACGCCGGGAAATATGCAGAAGACGCGCCCCGTTTCGTGGTATCGGGGGAGATCAGCTCTATTTATAAGAAAAACGGAAAGACGAGGAAGGTACATAACGTGATCCTGCTTCCGGGGCTTGAGGAGGCGGAAAGGCTTTCAAAGAAACTGGAGACCATCGGGAACATCCATTCCGACGGGCGGCCGATCCTGGGACTGGACTGCCGGGATCTACTGGAGATCATGCTGGACGTCTGCCCGGAGGGGATCCTGATACCGGCCCATATCTGGACGCCTCATTTCTCTCTCTTCGGGGCTTTCTCCGGATTTGATACCATTGAGGAATGTTTCGAAGATCTGACGCCCTGTATCCATGCGCTGGAGACAGGCCTGTCTTCAGATCCGCCCATGAACCGGAGGTGGTCGGCGCTGGACCGTTTCCATCTGATCTCCAACTCGGACGCCCATTCTCCGGCGAAGCTGGGGCGGGAGGCGAATCTTCTGGATATCCCGCTGTCCTATCAGGGGTTGTCCGACGCCGTACAGAAAGGTGAAGGACTTACAGGAACCATTGAATTCTTCCCGGAAGAGGGGAAATATCATTATGACGGGCACCGGAAATGCCACATCTGTCTCAGTCCGGCTGAGGCGGAGAAATATCAGGGGAAATGCCCGGTCTGCGGAAAGAAGCTGACTACCGGCGTGGATCACAGGATCGTGCAGCTGGCCGACAGAGAAGAAGGGATCATGGGAGAAACGGGAAGGCCTTTTGAAAGCCTGATCCCTCTTGCGGAGGTCATTGCGTCTGCCGTGGGGAAATCTGCTTCCAGTAAGAAGGTTCAGCAGCAGTATGAAGAGATGCTCACTGTCCTGGGTAATGAATTTCAGATCCTGCGGGAAGTGCCTGTGGAGGATATCCGCGCTTCCTTCGGCTATATGACAGCGGAAGGGATACGCAGGCTGCGCGCCGGTCATGTGAGGAAGAACCCTGGCTTTGACGGCGAATACGGGGTTATCAGCCTTTTTGATCCTGACGAGACCGAAAATCCCTGGGGACAGATGGATTTTTTTGAGATGATCGGCGCATCTGATAACAGGGAGGAAAAGGATAAGGCTCCGAGGACGGCGGAGAGGAAAAACGATGGGGAAGAAACCGGAGGGGGGCAGACGGCTGTTTCTGCCCGCGATGAGCTGAACGACGGACAGCGTACGGCGGCTGAGACGCCGGAGCGCGTCATGGCAGTGATCGCGGGACCGGGAACCGGAAAGACGAAAACTCTGACGGCCAGGATACAGTATCTTCTGGAAACCCGCAAGGTGAAGCCCTCGGAGATCACCGCGGTTACCTTTACCAATCTCGCGGCAAAAGAACTGAAAGAAAGACTGGAACATGCCGTGGGAGGAAGGAAAAGCCTGTCGCGGCTCCAGGTGGGAACCTTTCACGGAATCTGTCTGGAACTGCTTAAGAAAAGCGGCAGACAGGTGCGGATCGTCCCGGAAGAGGAAAGAAAGGAGATCGCCGGGGAGATCTGCTGGGAATATGGACTGGATCTGCCGGCGAAGGAGTTTCTGCGGGAGGTTTCCCTCTGGAAAACCGGAGACGGCGCAGGCGGAGTTCAGAAGGAGACAGGGAACGGCACGGTTTCCTCTGAGGCGCTGGAATCCTATCAGAAAAAAATGAGGGACAGAGCCGGATATGATTTCGACGATCTTCTGCTGGAGGTACTGGAGCTTTTTGAGAAAGAGGAAATAACGGAAGGCGGGAAATGTTTCCGGTATCTTCTGGTGGATGAATTTCAGGATATCAGTCCTCTGCAGTACAGACTTATAAAGGAGTGGAATAAAAACGGGAGGGAGCTTTTTGTCATAGGCGATCCGGATCAGTCTATTTATGGATTCAGGGGATCGGACGCAGGATGTTTTGCACATATGAAAACGGATTTTCCGGATATGCGTGTGATCGCACTGACGGAAAATTACAGGAGTACAGGGAAAATACTTGGCGGAGCCATAAGTGTAGTATCCCATAACGGAGGGCAGGAGCGGATCCTGCATTCCCACAGGGGGGACGGGATTCCGGTGAGGATCGTGGAGGCGCCGTCCAAAATGAGCGAGGCTATCTTTGCAGCGAAGGAGATCACACGGTTGATCGGCGGCATCGATATGCTGGACGCGGATCGGAGAAATTCAGAGGATGCACAGAAAAAGAACCTGAGTTTTCGGGATATCGCTATTCTCTACCGTACGCATTATCAGGCGCGTCTTCTTGAGAAGACTCTGAGCCAGGAAGGGATTCCTTATGTGGTAAGCGGACGGGAAGATTTTCTGGAGCAGCCGGAAGTGCGGGGAACCGTCAGCTTCTTTCTCTCACTGTTTTATCCTGAAGAAAGCGGATACAGGGAAGAAGCGGTAAAGCTTCTCTGGGGCGCCATGGATGAAAAGGTCGCAGCTAAACTCTATGAACAGTCCGTTGAGAAATACGGAAAGATATGGAAAAAAACAAGTCCGAAAAAACTTCTGGAGGAATGGATCCGGGATACAGACCGGGCAGAAGACAAAAACATGAAAATGCTTGCGGACATGGCTGTGATGTATACCAGAACGCCGGAATTTTTGGAAGCTCTTTCTATGGGAGAAGAAGGGGATCTGAAGCGGTGCGGCGGCAGGTCTTATTCCGCGGATACGGTACAGCTTATGACGCTGCACGGTTCCAAAGGGCTGGAATTTCCGGTTGTGCTTATATACGGCGCGGGCAAAGGCGAGATACCGCCGGAAAGTGAAAAGCATCCGTCGGATACCGAAGAAGAGAGAAGGCTCTTCTATGTGGGTATGACGAGGGCAAAAGATGAACTGATCGTCAGCTATACCGGCGAGCCGTCCATGTTTATCGGCGAACTGAATGAAAAATATATGGAAAAAGAAAATACCGGAAAAGAAAGAAAACAGCAGGATGCTGTGCAGATGAGTCTTTTTGATTTTATGTAAACATTTTTGCAGAAATAAGAAAAAAATTTATTGCTTTTTTTTCCAGTTTATATTATAATTTATCCTGTAAAAAGAATTTA
>MHCFC02800__coassemble_864_pt1 | contig 13068 bp, 13 predicted proteins | sample MHCFC02800__metabat2_high_PE_055 | metagenome-assembled genome bin MHCFC02800 | reverse complement strand
GATTATTCCTCAGTTTCAGCCTCTTCTGCAGTTTCTTCCACTGCCTCTTCACCCGGTGCGGCTGCAGCAGGAGCCTCAAGGGCTTTCATGCTCAGGCTGATCTTCTTGTCCTCACCGTTAAAGTCAACAACTTTCGCTGTAATGACCTGACCGATAGAAAGAACATCAGACGGTTTCGCAACATGCTCTCTGGAAATCTGAGAAACATGAAGCAGCGCGTCGATTCCGGGAGCAAGCTCTACGAATGCGCCGAAATCTGTCATACGGGCAACTTTACCCTCTACAATATTGCCTGCAGCAAACTTCTCAGCCGCTGTAAGCCACGGATTCTCCTCCGGGAATTTCAGAGAAAGGGCAATTTTCTCACCGTTGATCTCTTTGATAAGGACTTTCAGTTCCTGTCCAACTGTAAATACTTTCTTCGGATTCTCCACTCTGCCCCAGGACATCTCGGAGATATGAAGCAGACCGTCCGCGCCGCCAAGATCAACAAACGCACCGAAATCTGTAACATTCTTCACAACGCCTGTAACAACGTCGCCGGCATGGATTCTCTCCATAAGCTCTTTCTGTTTCTGAGCCTTCTCAGCAAGAAGCAGCTGCTTGCGGTTACCGATGATGCGGCGTCTTCTGGGATTGAACTCTGTGATCACAAATTCGATCTCCTGTCCTGCGTATTTGGACAGATCTCTCTCATAGGTGTCGGAAACGAGGCTTGCAGGAATGAATACTCTGGTCTCCTCGACATTCACGCACAGTCCGCCGTCAAGTACCTGGGTTACAGGCGCTTTCAGAACTTCCTGCGTCTCAAACGCTTCCTCAAGACGCTTGTTGCCTTTCTCAGCCGCAAGTCTCTTGTAGGTCAGGATAACCTGTCCCTCGCCGTCGTTTACTTTCAGTACTTTCGCTTCCATGGTATCGCCCACATGCACCGCATCGGCGAGCACGATGGAGCTGTCGTTAGAGTACTCGCTCTTTGTAATAATACCGTCTGCCTTATATCCGATATTCAGGATGATCTCATCATCTTTCACATCGATGACAGTACCCTGCACGATCTCTCCATTTCTGATTGTTTTTACGGAATCTTCCAGCATCTGTTCAAAACTTAATTCTGACATGTTCTTGAACCTCCTCAATAATTTTCTTTGGGGTGGACGCCCCTGCTGTAATACCTACATAACTACTGTGTTGGAACATTTCAGAATCCAAGTCTACAGGTGTTTGTATATAGTAAGTATTTCCACATTCCTCTTTACATATTTCAAACAGCTTTTGAGTATTGGAACTGTGCCGGCCGCCGACGACCAGCATAGTGTCTACCTCTCCGGCTATGGTTTTTGCTTCTCTCTGCCGTTCTTCGGTAGCATTACAAATAGTGTTTAAAATATTGCTAATATTTAAAACATTATTATCATACCTCTTTTCCCTGAGAATTTCAACTAGTTCTTGAAATTTGTTGTAATTAAATGTCGTCTGGGATACGATACAGAACTCCCCGCCGCTCTCCGGCCGGAAGTGTTCCGCTTCTTCGGCTGTGTTCAGCACGGTAAAGCGTCCGCCGCACCATCCGCAGATTCCTTTCACCTCCGGATGAGAGGGATCGCCAAAAATGATAATATGTCTGCCGGCTCTGCTCTCCCGCTCCACAATGCGGTGGATCTTAAGCACAAAGGGGCAGGTAACGTCCACGCAGTCAAGTCCGGAGGATTCCAGCATCTGATATACCGCCTTCCCCACGCCGTGGGAACGGATCACCACTGTTCCGGATCGCAGGTTCTTAAGATCATCCTCCGTAATTACCCGTACTCCCTTTGCCTCCAGGTCACCCACTACCTCTTCGTTGTGTATGATCGGGCCCAGGGTATAGATAGGGGAAACACCCTCTTCAATAAGCTCGTACACCTTATCTACCGCGCGGCTGACGCCGAAGCAGAAACCGGCGGTTTTTGCTGTTTTAACCTTCATTTCTTCTGCTCCCTGCCTGACAAAGAAAATTTTTCACGGCATATCTGAAGGATACGTTCCGTGACCTCCTCGATTGTCATATCCGAGGAATCCACCAGAACTGCGTCCTCAGCCTGCCGAAGAGGCGAGATCTCCCGGTTCATATCTCTTCTGTCACGTTCTTCGATATCCCTGCGGATTTCATCAAGACAGCATGAAATCCCTTTTTCAGTCAGTTCTTTGTATCTTCTCTCCGCTCTTTTCTGAGAACTTGCGGTGAGATAGATTTTCACATCAGCGTCCGGAAGGATCGTCGTTCCGATGTCTCTTCCGTCCATCACTACACTCATACTGGCGGCGAGCTTTCTCTGAAGATCCAGGAGTTTCTCTCTGACCTTCGGATCTGCCGAGGAAACGGAAGCCATATTTCCCACCTCTTCTGTCCGAAGAAGCGGTGTAACGTTTTCTCCGTTCAGGATCACCGTCTGTTCTCCCTCCCGGTATTCGATGGAGATATCGGCGCCCTGGCAAAGTCTTCCAAACTCTTTAACGTCCTCCTTACCGGCTCCTGAACGGATCAGATACAGAGCCATCGCCCTGTACATGGCTCCTGTGTCCACATAGACAAAAGCCAGTTCCTTTGCGACTCTTCGTGCTATAGTGCTTTTTCCGGCTCCGGCGGGGCCGTCGATGGCGATATTATAGATCATCTGTAATTTCCTCCTGTTTTATGCTTCACTGACAGCCAACGCAGCCAGATAGGCCGTTGACCAGGCGATCTGCAGATTGTATCCTCCGGTCACGGCGTCCAGATCAAGGACCTCGCCGGCAAAATAAAGTCCCGGCATTTTTTTTGATTCCATGGTGGAGGGGCTGATTTCTTTTACTGCCACTCCGCCCCTGGTGATCACAGCTTCTTTAAATTCTCCCAGCCCCGTAACAGTCACCGGGAAATTCTTTATCAGAGAACCGAAATGATGTCTCTCTTCCCTGGAAATCTCATGTACCGGCTTTTCCGGCGGGATCCCGCCGATTTCCACCATTACGGGAGTCAGCGATGCGGGAAAGAGGACGCTGATCACATTTTTAAACTGTTTGTTTTTTCCGGTTTCAAATTCTCTGAGGATCCTCGCGTCAAGCTGTTCTTCCGTAAGGGCCGGTTTCAGATCGATGAAAGCCGGAAGCTCTCTCTGTTTTTTTAAGGCGTCTCCGATATGGGCGCTTGCGGATAGGACCAGAGGACCGGTGATACCGGAATGTGTGAACATCATTTCTCCGAAATCCTGATAGAGAATCTTTTTTCCGTTTTTTACGGTCAGTGTGACATTTTTCAGGGAAAGTCCCTGCATTCTGGGGATATACTCCTCCTTCGTGCGCAGGGGAACCAGCGAGGGCGCAAGCTCCGTCACCTGAAGGCCGCATTCTCCGGCGAATCTGTATCCGTCCCCGTCGGAACCGGTGGACGGATAAGAAAGGCCTCCCGTAGCTACGATCACCGCGTCGCCCCTGTGAAGGCTCCCGTCCTGAAGATACAGGCCTGAGACTCTGCCATTGTCAGTATACAGGCTTTTCACAGTGCTTTTAAGGCGGATGTGGACTCCATATTCCCTGATACGTCGCTCCAGGGCGCGGATAATATCAGAAGAATGATCGGACACCGGAAAAACTCTGTTTCCTCTCTCAGTCTTCAGCGGAACTCCCGCCTTTTCCAGAAAATCCATCATGTCTCTGCTTCCGAAAGTATAGAAAGCGCTGTACAGAAACTTTCTGTTGCGCACCACCGCCGAGAGCAGTTCTTCCGGCCCGCAGTCATTTGTGACGTTGCACCGGCCTTTTCCGGTAATATATAGTTTTTTACCAAGTTTTTCATTCTTTTCAAAGAGAAAAACCTCGCAGCCCTTTTGAGCCGCAACAGCCGCGGCAAACATTCCGGCGGCTCCTCCTCCCACGATCAGAACTCTTTTCATCTGTTTCCTTTCCGGACAGCAAGCCCGTCAGAAAATCTGACGGGCCTGTGATTATTTTTGCAGACCGGAGATCATCCCGTCTGTCTTTTAAAGTTGATTCAGAATTAAACCGGATATGCTCCGTTCTTTGTATCCGCCTCTGTCTCGTCCACCTTGGTCTCCTGCGCCTGACGATATTTGAAGAAGTCCATGGCAACCTGCGGGAACAGCGCGTAGGAAAGAACATCCTCATCCTGCTCTTTGTAGGGAGCCATCTCCTGCTCAAGTTTATCAAGCTCGTTGTCCAGAAGGTCTGCCGGACGGCAGGTGATCGGCTCGGTATCGCCGATGCATTTCTTCTGTACTTCAGGATTAAACGGTTTAACGGTAGCGCCGTACTTGCCGCTTAAGATATCCCTGGTTTCCTTCGTAACCATCTTGTATCTCTCGCCCATGAGAACGTTGAACACAGCCTGGGTTCCAACGATCTGAGAAGACGGAGTAACAAGCGGCGGCTCTCCAAGGTCTTTGCGGACTCTCGGAACTTCCTCAAGCACATCGTAGAACTTATCTTCCGCGTGCTGCTCTTTCAGCTGGGAAGTCAGGTTGGAAAGCATTCCGCCGGGAACCTGATACAGCAGAGTCTTGATGTTAACGCCCAGGTTCTTCGGATTCAGCAGACCGCTGTCAAGAGCCTCGTCGCGGATCGGACGGAAGTAATCGGCGATCTCTGCCAGAAGATTCTGATCGAATCCAGTATCGTAAGGAGTTCCCTTGAATGTCTCGACCATAACCTCTGTTGCCGGCTGGGATGTTCCCAGGGCAAAAGGTGAAATTGCGGTATCAATGATATCCACGCCTGCCTCCACTGCTTTGAGGTAAGTCATGGAAGCCACGCCGGAAGTGTAATGGGTATGAAGATCGATAGGAATGCTTACTGCCTCCTTCAGAGCTCCCACAAGCTCAGTCGCCTGATAGGGAAGAAGAAGTCCGGCCATATCCTTGATACAGATGGAATCTGCTCCCATCTCTTCGATCTCTTTCGCGATATTGGTCCAGTATTCCAGAGTATAGGCGTCGCCCAGTGTATAGGAAAGAGCTACCTGCGCGTGGGCTTTCTCCTTATTCGCGGCCTTTACTGCTGTCTTCAGGTTACGCATATCGTTCAGGCAGTCAAAGATACGGATAATATCGATTCCGTTTGCCACGGATTTCTGAACAAAGTATTCAACAACATCATCCGCATAGGGACGGTATCCCAGAATGTTCTGTCCGCGGAAAAGCATCTGCAGCTTGGTATGTTTGAAGCCGTCGCGGAATTTACGGAGTCTCTCCCACGGATCCTCTTTCAGGAAACGGAGAGATGCGTCAAAGGTAGCGCCGCCCCAGCACTCTACCGCGTGGTAGCCTACCTGATCCATTTTATCAACGATAGGAAGCATCTGCTCTGTGCTCAGTCTTGTTGCGATCAGGGACTGATGCGCGTCACGCAGAACTGTTTCCACAATTTTTACTGGTTTTTTTTCTAATTCTGCCATTGTCTTTCTCCTTATTTACTCTAAAGTCCGGTTTACGGTATTACATTACTCCAAAGATAGCCATGAATGTACCGGCCGCCACAGCGGTTCCGATAACGCCGGCAACGTTCGGACCCATAGCGTGCATCAGAAGGAAGTTGGTGGGATCTGCCTCCGCGCCCACCTTCTGGGATACACGGGCTGCCATCGGAACTGCGGATACGCCCGCGGAACCGATCAGCGGGTTGATCTTGCCGCCGGAAAGCTTGCACATCAGTTTACCCAGCATTACGCCGCCGAAGGTACCGAATGCGAATGCAACCAGACCGAGAACAACGATTTTGATAGTATCAAGATTCAGGAACGCCTCTGCGCTTGTGGAAGCGCCTACGGACGTACCGAGAAGGATAACCACGATGTACATCATCGCGTTGGAAGCAGTCTCTGTAAGCTGTTTTACCACACCTGACTCACGGAACAGGTTGCCCAGCATCAGCATACCTACCAGAGGCGCTACTGTGGGAAGGATCAGACATACAACGATGGTGATCACAATGGGGAAAAGAATCTTTTCCAGTTTGCTTACGGGACGGAGCTGATCCATCTTGATCTTACGCTCTTTTTCTGTTGTACAGAGTTTCATGATGGGCGGCTGGATAATGGGTACCAGAGACATATAGGAATACGCCGCCACCGCAATGGGGCCCATCAGCGCGGACTGTCCGAGTTTGCCCGCAAGGAAAATGGATGTAGGTCCGTCGGCTCCTCCGATGATGGAGATGGCCGCTGCCGCCTTGTCGTTGAATCCCATGAAGATCGCAAGGAAGTAAGCCACATAGATACCCAGCTGGGCAGCCGCTCCCATGAGGAAGCTCTTGGGGTTCGCGATCAGGGGACCGAAGTCTGTCATGGCGCCTACTCCCATGAAGATCAGGGACGGCAGGATACTCCACTCATCCAGAAGATAGAAGTAATGAAGCAGACCGCCCACGCCGTTGCTTGTCTCTTCCGGGCTGGCCATGATATCCGGATAAATATTTACCAGAAGCATACCGAAGGCAATGGGAACCAGAAGAAGCGGTTCGAAGCCTTTTTTAATGGCAAGGAATAAGAACACGCACGCCACCGCGATCATCAGATAGTTGCCCCAGGTAAGGTTGAAAAATGCTGTCTGATGAACCAGGTTGGACAGGGTTTCTGTAATATACGACATTTGATTACCTCCAGTCCTAGTTCATAGTTGCCAGGATGTCTCCGTTCTCTACGGAAGCTCCTTCTGTTGTATCGATGCTTGCAAGAGTTCCCTCCTGAGGAGCAACGATCGGGATTTCCATTTTCATGGATTCCAGAATAACAATGCTGTCGCCCGGTTTCAGTGCCTGTCCCGGCTGAGCAACGATCTTTACAACTTTTCCGGGAACGGATGCTGTTACTTTTACAGCGCCGGTTCCGGCTGCGGGTGCTGCTGCAGGTGCCGGTGCCGGAGCAGGTGCCGGTGCCGGAGCAGGTGCTGCCGCCGGAGCAGGTGCAGGTGCTGCTGCGGGTGCCGCAACAGGCGCCGCTGCGCCTCTTTCTTCTACAGTTACTTCATATGCTGTTCCGTTAACGGTAATTGTATAACTTTTCATTTTATTATCCTCCTATGATTTACCTTCTTTTACGGTTGATCTTACGAATGGAACGTACTACGAAGCCGCTGGGAGAAGTTCCCTCAGACGCGGCGATCGCTGCTGTGATAACTGCCACAAGCTCTTTGTCGTCATACGCCGGTGCTGCAGGCGCCGCCGCAGACACAGGTGCTGCCGCAGGTGCAGGCGCTGCTTCTTTTTCTTCTTTTTTCTTTGCCGCCGCAGACCCCGGGATGTACTTAAACAGAGAGATCAGAAAGATCAGCAGTGCAAGTACTACAAACACGGTGCCAAGTCCCATAACTGTATTCAGCGCTGCGTTCTTAAGTGTGGTCGCCAGTGAATACTTTATATTGACACTTGTGGACAGCGGCATCATCGTCTCGTCAAATACATAAACAAACTCTGCGTCTTCCTTTTCAAATGTAACAGGAACTGTAGCAGTGTACTGATTGTCGGAATATACCACTTCTGTCTCGCCGGTTTCCTTCAGCTCGCCCAGATCGTCGCGGACGCCCATCCACGCGTTCATGGCTTCTTCCGTAAAGTCGTCGCCTGATTCCAGATAAGCGTCGATTTCCTCTTCACTTAACGGAATAATCGTATCGGTAAGGCCTTCCGCCATCATAACGATCTGCTCTTTTACAGCCTCGTCAACCTCGTCCGCCGCCATGACCAGTGACGCGCCGGATATGGTCAGCGACGCGGTGCAGACAAGAGCAGCGCAGACAGAAGACGCTCTTTTTAACATCTGATTCATATGCTCACCTCACTCAGACCGCGCTGTGCTTTTTAGCGAGACGGTCTTCTCTTTTTGTGAACAGCATCTCAAAGGCACCGATCACATATTTTCTCGTGTCTTCCGGTGCGATCACTGTATCCACATATCCTCTTGCCGCTGCGGATTCCACGCTGGACTGCAGTTCTCTGTACTCTGCTGCTTTCTCATTCAGAACTGCCGCGTCCTCGCCGGGATACATGATCTTCGCTGCAAGGGAAGCATCCATCATGCCGATCTCAGCGTTATCCCATGCGTAAACATAATCCGCTCCCACAGATTTGCTGTTCATTGCCACATAAGCGGTTCCGTATGCCTTGCCGATCACAACGTTCACTTTCGGAACGGTAGCGTCCGCGAATGCGTGAACCAGTGCGCCGACAGATTTCGCCATCATTTTCTCATTGCAGAGAGTCGCCTTAAATCCGGTTGTGTTGGTCAGTGTAAGAACAGGAATATCAAAAGCGTCGCAGAATTTCACAAAGTCGGCAGCTTTTCTCGCGCCTCTTGCAGAGATTGTTCCGTCGAATTCTTCTGCTTTCTTTCCTTCTTCGTCATAGATCTCGCTTCTGTTGGCAACAGCGCCCACGGTAGCTCCGTTCAGTCTCATGAAGCCTGTCACCATATCTTTGCCGTAATCCTTCTTTGTCTCAAAGAAAAGACTGTTGTCAGCGATCCTGGAAAGAGCAAGCGCGGTGTCGCCGGCACATGCAGCGATATCAGCGCATACACGGTTCAGATCGTCTGTGCACTCGTCAAAGGAATCATTGTCCTCAAAATTAGAAGGAAGAAGTCCTACCAGCTGACGGATCCAGCCAAGGATCTCCGCCTCGGAACCTGTTCTGTCGATCAGGCCTGTTTCCTCACTCTGGAAGGAAGCGGCTGAAGTATCCTTCTTCTGAATATAATTGCCTTCCAGCGCATTGGGAGTATTTACAAACATTCTGCCCTTCTTCTCCTCAATGAACGTAAAATCGGTAAGAGCCGGAACAACTGCCATTCCGCCGCCGCATGTTCCGAAGATCGCGGTGATCTGCGGGATCATTCCGGACGCCAGAGTCTGTTTCAGATAAATTCCGCCGAATGCTTCCAGTGCGTCTGTAGCCTCCTCCAGTCTCATACCCGCGCAGTCCACAAGGCCGATCACCGGAGCTCCCGTCTTCATTGCAAGATCATACAGTGAGGAGATCTTCTTTGCATGCATTTCGCCGACTGTTCCGTTTAACACAGAAGCGTCCTGGCTGTATACATACACCAGATTTCCGTCAATCACACCATAGCCGGTGATCACACCGTCTGAAGGCGCTTTTTTCTCAGCCATGTTGAAATCTGTGGCTCTGGCTGTGATACTTTTGCCAATCTCAACAAAACTGTTCGCATCAAGCAGAGAAGTAATTCTTGTGCCTGCTAAGCTTTGTGTTGCATTACTCATTCTCTTTTGCCCTCCATTTTATAAAAATTTAAATATAAACAAAATTTCAGCCGATTATAATTGTACTCTTTTTTCAAATTTATTTCAATAGATTTCCCTGTTTTTGTTAAAAATTTAACCTCTGAAACGGGAATGCAATACAGACTACAGTTCTGTGAAGGAGTGTAAAGAAGGAATGCAGGGGAGGCCGGTTGAGAACCTTGTTTTTGCTCCGCCGCTTATTGCAGCACGCCGGATCAGAACTCGCTGTCGCTCAGACAGCTGATCCGGCGGCTGCGCTATGCTCGCAAAATCTGCGGTTCTCTGCCGACAGCCTCCCCTGCATTTCCTTCTTTGTTCACTCTTCGCCAGAAATGTTTCCAGTTTATATTGCAAATTTATATTTCTGTTAAATCGCCTTCAGATATTTCGATATCTTCTTCATTCTTTCTGTCAAAAGAAAATCGTGTTTAAAAAACAACCCATTTCCCCTCTCTCTGAATTATGGTAGAATAAATACAGCAAATCGAAATTAAGTGAGGTGCAGGATGAGGACAGTTACAATATGTGGAAGTATGAAATTTGAAACAGAGATGCAAAGGATAGCATTTTTGTTAGAGACAAGGCATAATATAAATGTTTTACAGTGTGTGTATAATATAGATAATTTGGATATTACACCTGCGGAACAGACCAATCTTGAAAATGCGCATTATAGAAAAATCGAACTTTCCGATGCAATTTATGTTGTGGATATTCAAGGATACATTGGAAATCAAGTTTCCAAAGAAATTTCGTTTGCAAAAAGTAAAGGGAAGGAGGTCATTTTTCATTCGGCATACAAAGGAAATTTACAATGAAAAGAAATTGCCAGTAGTTATTTTGACAGTTATGTTATGCATTGCTTTGGTTAGCTGTGCACAAACTGAAAATATTGGCTTTCTGAGGTTGAAACTATTATGATGTTCCACTTTGTCGTCCCGGCAGACGCAGAGAAAAAGGTGATTACTGAACAAGCAGATATTGAGGACATTTGCAAGTCGCTGGAAAACATTTCAGTAAAAGATAAAGAAACGGAACTTTTTACGGGAGGTTCCGTGACCAGTTTTAGATTTATTCTTTCTGACGGCTCCTCTCATGAGATTATCTATTCAGAAGCTGCCGGAAAGTCTGGAAGGATTTATTTCTCAAATAATGACAAGGATTATTTCACAGCAGCCGATATTGGTGAGCTTTGGTACGACTATGATTACGAAATAGAAAAAGCAGCAGAAAAAAGCGGCCACTCAATCACTGAGTTTGTAGTAGCATTGTACAAAAAAACAACCGATCGATTTACATTCCCGGTAAACCAGATGATAAAAGAAAACAGAGCTGAGCTGCACGGATACTGCAGGATTTCCGCAGATTTTGCGAGCATAGCGTATGGCGAAAATCAACTGTCTGAGCGTCAGCGAGTTTTGATTTTCGTCATACAATAAGCGGCGCAGCAAAACAAGGAAATCCGCATGTCCATGCGGCTCACTCTGTTTTCGTATCACTTCTGTTTTACCTAACGTATCACATCTGTTTCCCCATCATTTTCAGTAGTCTTTTTCGCCTTCATTCTGTATAATGAAAGTATACGGAAGGGAGGAAAATACTTATGGCAACAAAAGCATTAGGAAACTCCATGAAAAACCTGGATTTCAGTGATAAGGTGAAAAATATTAAGTGCTCTGCCCTGATCCTTTGCGGAAAGAAAGACAGCGCAAATATAAAATCAGCGTATTCTTTGTCGCAAAATATTAAAGGCGCAGAATTAAAAATCATTGAGAACACAGGTCATGTTGTCAATGAAGAAAATCCTGAAGCCTTGGCAAATATATTAAACGAATACTATTTGCAAAACAAGGAGAACATTCAGTGAAAATAGTCATGAAACACCTCCCGCGCGCACCTCATATACGTCCGCTCCTCCACATTCTCCGCCGCTGTCACAGGATACGACGCGACCACATTTTCTCCGTTCAGGAGGAACTCCACGCTGCCGATCTGCTCTCCTTTTTTCACCGGCGCGGCGAAATTCTCTTTCATGGTCACACGGCACTCTATATGCTCATCATTTCCAAGCAGAAACTTCCTGTTTTTTTCTTCATCGTCCACGGAGATCACCCCGTCCAAGACGGCGTCTTCCCAGAGTCCGCGTCCGCTTTGTATGCCGTTATTGACGGTCAGCCGGGGAAGCTTTGGTTCCTGCCAGTATGTCCGGTAGCTGAAATTCTCGTTTCCGTAATCCAGAAGCGTCATGGTATCCTTCCACTTATATGTCTTGTTGTTCGGCCAGCCACATCCAAGAAGGGAAATAATGAAAGTTTTTCCGTCGCGCTGTACGGCGCACACATAACAGTATCCCGCGTCGAAGGTAAACCCTGTTTTTCCTGACAGAACCCCGTCTGTCATATCCAGAAGCGCATTTGCGTTATGTACGGTAAACTGCCTTTTACCGCTGAGATCACTGAAAGTATATTCCCTGGTTTCTGTGATCTTAAGAAACGTAGTGCTCCGGATGGCATACCTCATGATAAGGGCCAGATCATGGGCAGTGGTGTGATGTATTCCCCCGCTGTCCTCATCGTCCAGTCCGTTGGGCGTTACAAAATGTGTGTCTGTGCATCCGATTTCCGCAGCTTTCTCATTCATCATCCGGGCGAAACCCTCCACGGAACCTCCGATATGTTCCGCTATGGCCACCGCCGTATCATTATGACTCTCTAGCATCAGCGAATAGAGAAGGTCTTCCAGATAATACTGTTCCCCCTCCTGCATATTCAGCTGTACGTCCGGCTGTCCGGCCGCCCTTGCCGAAACTTCCACATAGTCGTCTCCCGCTCCGTTTTCCAGGGCGAGTATACAGGTGAGAACCTTTGTGGTACTGGCGTTTGCCCGGGGATCGTCCCCGTTTTTTTCATACAGAACTCTTCCCGAACCCGCATCCATAAGCACAGCGGAAAGGGAATACAGTTTCTCCGGAACCGCCTTTACCGGAACTGCGGCGAAAAAAAAGACAGATATAAGGATAACTGTTCCTGCGGCATGCCTGATTTTCATAATCCACCTCTGCATATCTTGATAAAATATTTTATGCAGACATGTTCGGTTTATATTCCTTATCTGTCTTTTTATAAATCTTCGTATATACGGGCCGTCAAAGATCCGCCTGTTAACCGTTATAAGTATGGTACCAGCGTTCCGAAAGCGGCCGGTCTTCTTTTGCAAGAGTATAAAGCTCCTCCAGATATTTCGGAGCGGTGAGGACCGCTCTTTCATAAAGATCATGAAGTCTCTCCACCGGAGCCTCGCATCCCTCCGGAGGATCTTTACGCATAAAATGATCCATAGCGGAAGCGGAAAGCTTTTTGCCTCCAAGTCCTGTAAACATTTTGAGAAAGAATCTCCTTTTCCCCCTGTTGTCGTAAACCATGAGATTGGTCAGGAATTTCATCATACGAAGGGAAAACAGTATATCTTTGGTACGTATCTGAGGGAATACACGGTGGATCACTCTTCCGTAGGAAATCCGGGACACAATGCACTCAGACGGGTAGAAATGATGGGGATCCCTGTTTGTTTTCAGCATAAGCGATCTGTCCATCTCTTTTTCCAGAAGAGTGTGGGAAATAATTTTCCTCTCGTCCATATCATTTACATAGGGATGGCATGTGCTGTCCAGAAGATAATGGCAGCCGAATCCCAGAAGATAGGCAAGAAGCTTTTCATCTCCCCGTTCTCTGACTAAGCGCATTCCTCTGATAAAGAAAGGCGCTGCAGATTCCTGATGCATCTCTACTCCCACCCCGCT
>MHCFC02800__coassemble_813_pt1 | contig 13810 bp, 10 predicted proteins | sample MHCFC02800__metabat2_high_PE_055 | metagenome-assembled genome bin MHCFC02800 | reverse complement strand
GAAACAGCTTGCCACCCTTACGACTGATAACAGCGGAAACACTGATACCGTGGAAGTAAAGGCTGGTACAGTCTACATCAAAGAGCTTTCCGCTCCCGCTGGCTACAAGGTAGACAGCACTGTATATTCCTTAAATGTGGAAGCTGGCAAGACAGCGACCTTGAACGTATCAGATACGCCAAAGGTCACAGATACCCTTATCGAGCTTTTCAAGATTGACATGGAAACACAGAAAGACGCTCCACAGGGCGACGCTTCTTTAGAGGGTGCGGAGTTCACATGGAAATTCTATGCGGGACACTATACCGCTGACAATCTCCCTAGTGAGCCTACCAAAACATGGGTGACAAAGACAATCGCTGAAAAGGACGGCGACATTGCCGTATTGTCTGGAAGCAATCAGTACCATGTATCAGACAAGGTTATCCGTGGCGGTGTGAAAATCCAGAAAAGAGATTTAGAAACCAGCGATACCAAAGGTCAAGGAAGTGCGACTTTGAAAGACGCTGAATTTGAAATCATCTCCCTTAATGACAATGCCGTACTTGTCGAGGGAAAACTTTACAGCAAGAATGAAGTGGTAAAGACAATCCTTACCGACATTGAGGGCGTGGCTTCTACTTCCGCTGACCTCTTACCTTATGGAAAATACCGTATCGAGGAAAGCAAAGCACCACTTGCAGAAGAACTGACCAAGGCGGGGGTTCTTTCCATGAACGCACACCAGACCATTTATATTACTTCCCCGGAATATAACAGTGTGGGACAAATGATTTTCCGTGACAACGTACAGCCTATGATTAACGGAAAAAATGTGCTGATCCTGAACGGCGCCGTAACTACCGGAGAGACTCTTGCCAGAGCGGTGGAGAGCGTTCTTTACTACGGCGGTCAGATCCGCGGAATTGCAGCTATTTTCAGCGCTGTCACAAGCGTCGCCCGGCTTCCCGTATATTCCATCTTTCAGCAGCGGGATATTCCGGATTACGGAAACCAATAACATTGAAGACCGGATCCGCGACTGGATCGTGGAAATGCCGGATCTGGGCTTTCTCTTTCCGGTATTTAACGACCGAAGCACCGATATCCACGGACTCCTCTACTGTTCAAAAAACGCGGAGCAGCTCCGCACCGCGTTTGTAGATGAACTCTTTGGCTGCGCCGCTCCTCTTTCCGCAGGCGGGCAGAGGGATTCGTTCAATGCCCTGGTAGAAGAAACCCTGGGGGAAGACTGCGCTTACGATACCGTTATGAATATCCACGAAAAGCTGAACGAATGGGTGGAATCCCAGAAAGACTCCCCGAAACCCGCCGTTCTCACAAAGCCGGAAGTCAAACGTCTCTTTGAAGAGTGCGGAGTCGAGGAGGAAAAGCTGGAAACTTTTGATGCCTGCTATGAGGCCACTGCCGGGGAAGATACCGCTCTCATGGCTTCCAACATCACCAATACAAGAAGAATGGAAATCAAAACTCCGGATGTAGTAATCCACGTAGATCCGGACCGGGCGGAGCTGGTGGAAACAAGAGTCATCGACGGAAGACGCTGCCTGGTGATTCCCATGGAGGATAATGTGGAGATCAACGGCATCCGGGTGACCGCCGGATCGGAGAGGAATTCCAATCCCCATGCGGACGAATCGGCATCCGATTTACCGGAGGATTTTTGATGCCGGACAGAACATGGGGGGACAGACCAGATTGTCGGGTGTCCGCATCACATTTTCATATGTCCGCACAACAATTACAAAATCTATTGACAACCGCCATAATTCCGACTATAATCTTCCATGGCAATTACATATTGTGCCAGCAGAAAGCTGCAGGAAAGAGGTCTCACCCCGCCGAAGGAATCATACTCTCAGGCGTTTTCAAAAGAAAACAGGACTGCAGCCGGATGGCTCTCTGGAGAATCCCAGCAATGGGTGCCGAAGGTGAAAGGAAATCGTGATTTCCGAATCTCTCAGGCAAAAGGACAGTGAATACCCAAAAAGCAGATTTATATCTGTTTTTTTGTGCATGCAGGTTCACCGGAGTTTCTCCCGTGAACCTTTTTAGGTTCCATATATTTATAGAGCAAAGAGGGTAAGTCCCTTTCAGCTCTCCGCAGTCCTGACCCATGAGGGGCCGTATATCCGTGGAATGCCTGTTTAGCGCTGCTCAAAGCATAGCACAGGACTTGTGCTCTTTGTCGGCCAGATGCCGGCGGCGGCACATTATGTAAAATATATGCTTTAAGAGGGGAATTATGGAACTTATCACAAACATTGTAAACAGTGTCAACACATTTCTCTGGGATTATGCCCTGCTGATCCTTCTTCTTGGAAGCGGCATATTCTTTACTTTTATGCTCCGCTTTATTCAAATCCGAAAATTCGGAACCGGAATGAAAGCCCTGTTCGGAAACTTTTCTCTTCATGGAAAAAGCGGCGAGAACGGTCTGAGCTCTTTTCAGGCGCTGACGACGGCAATCGCAGCTCAGGTAGGTACCGGAAACATCGCCGGCGCCGCAACAGCCATTGCTTCCGGCGGTCCGGGCGCTATTTTCTGGATGTGGATAAGCGCTTTTTTCGGGATGGCTACCATCTATGCCGAAGCCGTTATGGCCCAGCACACCAGAGTGGTAAAAGACGGCTCTTTTGTGGGCGGTCCCGTTTACTACATCCAGGCTGCTTTCAAAGGACGTTTCGGACGTTTTCTGGCGGGATTTTTCTCCGTTGCTCTTATTCTTGCCCTTGGCTTTATGGGAAATATGGTACAGTCCAATTCCATCGGGGATTCCTTTAAAAACGCTTTTCACGTAAGTCCGCTGGCTGTAGGAATTTGTGTCGCTGTGGTGGCAGGCTTCATTTTCCTCGGCGGCATTCGCAGGATTGCCCGTTTTACAGAAAAAATCGTGCCTCTGATGGCTCTTTTATATATTGTGGGCTGTCTGATCATTTTATTTACGCATCTTCCCGGAGTTGCGGAAGCTTTCAAAAATATATTTACAGGCGCCTTTTCTCCCCGCTCTGTGGCCGGAGGCGCGCTGGGCGTCACCGTTCAGAAGGCCATGCGCTACGGCGTTGCCAGGGGGCTTTTCTCCAACGAAGCAGGTATGGGATCCACGCCTCATGCCCACGCAACCGCGGATGTGAAACATCCGGCAGACCAGGGCATTATCGCCATGATGGGCGTATTCATTGATACATTTATCATCCTGACACTTACCGCCCTTGTCATTCTCTCTACCGGGGTCTGGAACAATGGCCTGACCGGCTCTGCCCTGGCCCAGAGCGCTTTTGACGCGGCATTCGGCTCCTTCGGCAAAATATTCGTTGCCATCTGTATGCTGTTCTTCGCCTTCACCACCATCGTCGGATGGTATTACTTCGGCGAAGTCAATGTGCGCCATCTTTTTGGAAACAAAGCAGTAAAAATCTATGCGGTTCTGGTGGTGATTTTTGTCATCACAGGTTCCACGCTGAAGGTGGATCTGGTATGGAATATGTCTGATATGTTCAACGGCCTCATGGTTCTTCCCAACCTGATCGGTCTTCTGGCCTGCACAGTCGTTGTGCGCAGACTGACAAAAGAATATGAGAAAAATCATTGACGCCTCAGGGGCGGGCTGGTTTCAGGCTTTCATCGCTTCCAGCGCGGAAATTCTCACTGCCCTGTTGGATGGAAAGAAGCCTGCCCCTACGCCCATGGCCACGGAAAAGAGGATGGCGGCCGCAATAAGCCAGGGCGGTATGACGGACAGCGCCGCTCCGGAAGGCGCTTCATCCGCCATAAGCATCAGACTGTCGCCTGTCAGAGAAGCGTTCATAAAAGTATTCATGACCGCCGAGACGCCCCAGCTCACCAGAGAGCCGGCAATTCCTCCGATCAGTCCGATCATTCCTGCTTCGATCAGAAATTCTGTCCGGATATCAGAAAGAGAGCAGCCGAGGGCTTTCAGAATACCGATTTCTCTTGTCCGTTCCACAATAGACATAATCATTGTATTGGCGATCCCTATGGCGGCTACAAAGAGGGAAACCGCGCCCAGCCCGGCCAGCATCATCTGCTTCTGTCTTACCCCTTCTTCCATGGGTTTTCTGAGGCTCTCCATGGAAGAAGTCTGATAGCCCAGTTTTTTAATTTCTTTTTCCACAGAGTCCACATGACTGATGTCATCCACATCCACAAGGACTTGGGAATATTCCCTGGAAGGCTTTAAATTCACCGCTTTGCGGACCTCTTTCTGGAGACGGTCGAAATCGCGCATTCCCATAATGATGCCGCTGTCCGTCTCCTCTCCCTTATCGTAATCCTGTTTCATCACACCCACAACCGTCAGCTTCTGGAGCCCTTTCCACGATACATTCCCGCTGCTTCCCCCCTCCTCGCTGTTTTCCGTTTTTTCTTCTTTCTGAGCGATTTCAACGGCTGTTTCCAGAACAGGGAAATACGGCCGTGCCTCCTCATCGCTCCAGTAATCCACCATATTTTTTCCTTCCGGTCTGCGGCTGTCTGTAAACTGATAGGCAAAATGCTCTCCTGCCAGCACCTCATTGGGGCGTCCGGTTATCATCTTTCCATCTTTCATCACATATCCCGCCGCTCCCAGATCTTTTTCCGGAATACCTGTGATTGTGGTATATTCACATCGGTAGCGGCCCTGTTCTCCCGCGATCAGATTCAGCTCTCCCAGCTCCATTACCTTTTTGGGGACCACAGCTTTTATATTCTGAAGCTTTCTGATTTTATCGACGCCTTTTTTATCCAGAAGGCTGCGTTTAATCACATTTCGGGGAGCGGACGTCACTGTAATCCGCATCAGATTTCCCATTCCCGCCAGCATCTGTTCCTGTGACTGTTTCATTCCGATACCCAGAGAGATCATAATCACAACGGCGCAGCAGCCGATCACCACTCCGGACACTGTAAGCAGTGTCCGGCTTTTGTGTCTGTACAGATTGCGGATGCTCAGCCCCGCAATATCTTTCCATGTCATATCAGAAATCCTCGTCCTCCATTCTCTGTTTTCGTTTTCTGCTCCGAATTGCCCCGGCTGCAGCCGCAAGGACAATTCCTCCTCCCCCGGCTGCCAGTATTCCTGTTTTTTTCCTGCTTCCGGAATCCATACCCGGCTGTTCCCCCATTTCTGTCATCATTTCTTCACTGAACATTTCTTCCTCCGGCGAGGGCTCCGCTTCCGCAATCTGAAAAACTTTTTCCTTTTCCACTGTTTTCTCCTGTCCTGCGGAAGTTTCATAAGTCAGAGCTATCTTCACTTTCTGATCCCCGGCCTGCTCCGCCGTGACGAAAAAGTCCAGAGTTCCGCTGGTTCCGGCCTCCACATTTCCAAGATATTTATAAGTCTCTCCGGCATTCATCTCCGTTTTTATTACTGCCTCCACATTGCTCACCGCATTTTTTCCTTTATTTACATAGGGAAGCGAAACCGTAAACTCTTCTCCCGCTATCGTTTCATCTGCGGTCTGAATCTCCCCCGCGCGGAAACGGTCCGGAATCTGCACCGGAATAGAAATTTTCTGGGATGCTTCCGCCTCCGCACGTTCCCCGTTTTTTATGTATTCATATTTAAAATTCAACGTGAGATCCGCACTGTCCGTTTTTCCATCCTCGGCGGTTTTCAGCTTCAGTCCTGTCCGGTAAGTTTCCTGAGGCTTCAGATTCTTTACATAAACGATATTGGAAGAGCCCTGCAGGGAAGCTGTTTCTCCTGTTTCCATGCTGACCACCATATTCTCCACATTCAGCTTCTCACTTGTATTGCAGAGAGTAATATTTGTCTCAAAGGTTTTCCCGGCTTCCGCGTCTTCATCATAATCATACTGGCTGACAATCATTCTCGGCACCATAGGATCAGACTTCTTCTTTTCTTCCGATGAAACAGTATCCGCACCTCCCCCATATCCTCCGGCGTCTCCATATGCCCCGTCTCCGGCTGCATATGACGCTGTATTATCTACAAATACGGACTTTCCGCCGCCGGCATTTACCGGAAGAAGAAGTACCTCCTGCTGCTCAGTCTCCTTTTCCTCCGGTTCATGCCGGAATAACGTCTTCACCTTCAGCCTCAGAGTCCGCCCGTCCTCTTTCAGCTGTCCTGCCCGAAGCTTCACTCGCAGTTTCTGCAGGGATCCGGGCTGGATATCCGAAAAATCCAGAGTCTCTTTTTCATAAGAGGAATGCAGATAAAGACCCTCCGGGAGCTCCAGATTCAGCTTTCCATTTTGAATTTTTCCCGTTTCCCATGTATTTTTCAGCAGAATGGTGATCGTAAAATCTGAATCTGACCGGATGCCCTTTTTCAGTTTCTCACGAGAGATATAAAGAGCTCCCGGACGGACTTCTGGGCCTCCCTGCTGCGGTTTCTCCGGCATACCGGGACTTTCGGGCTGGTCCGGTATCTGGGGAAAATCCTTTTTCGGCGGCCGGCCGCTGCTTTCCGGGCTCCCGCCCGTGGTTTCCGGCAGCTCTTCCTGATCCCCTGACGAAAAGTCCTCCTCCGGAGGTTCCGTCGGTTCCGATATCTCCACAGTCTCTCCGGGAATCTGCGAGGGAGGAGCAGGAGCTGTTTCCGTTGGCTGCCCTGCTGTCTCCTCTGCTGCCGGAGACGCCGGATTCTCCAATATTTCCGGTGCTTTCGGAGACAATCTCTGTCTGTCCGGCAGGACTTCCCCATCTGCAAACGCCGGCTGTCCTCCGGTTTTCTCTGCGTTTTCAATATCCGACAAAACCGGCAGATACTCTTCCGCCGTACAGATCCGGTTCCCTCCGCCCATCAGTATACACACCGCTGCAAGCGCAGCAGCACACGCGGTTTTTCCTTTTTTTCTCTTCATTTCTTCTGCATCTCCTTTCCGGAATCCTGTATTTCTTCCCTGACGCTGCTGCAGTCCGGAGTATCCTGCGCAGGTGTGTTTTTTTCATCCCTGACAATCTCACCGTCTATCAATGTTATGATTCTGTCCGCATAGGACGCCATATGAGGGTCGTGCGTGACCAGTACAATGGTCTGCTGATTCTCTCTGGCCATCTCCGTGATCATGCCCATGATCTGCGCTGTAGTTTTTGTATCCAGATTGCCCGTAGGCTCGTCCGCAAAGACAACTTCCGGCTTCGTCACAAAGGCCCTGGCGATTCCCACTCTCTGCTGCTGGCCGCCGGACATCTGGGCAGGATAATGGTAAATTCTTTTTTCCAGCCCCACCTTTTTCAGCAGTTCCACAGCCTTCCGGTTCCGCTCCTTCTTCGGATATCCCTGGAACATCATCGGCAGCGCTACATTCTCAAGGGCGGTGAGTCCCGGAAGCAGATTGTACGCCTGAAAAATAAATCCGATATGCTTTCTCCGGAAAGTCACCATATCCCTTTCATTAAGCTTTGTAATATCTGTTCTGCCGATCCGCACGGAACCGGAGGTCGGCTTCTCCATTCCGGCAAGCTGGTTCAGCAAAGTACTTTTTCCTGAGCCAGAGGTGCCGAAAATACAGCAAATCTCACCTTTTCTTATATCCGCGCTGATACTGTGCAGGGCAACGACACTCTCGTCCTCCAGGCGATATACTTTGCGAAGCCTGCGGATCTGTATCACAGACGGTTTTATATGTTGATTCTTTTCCATAAAAAAGACTCCTTTCTAAATCGTATTCCAAGATTAAACGTCTTTTCTTAGAATAAGATTAGAAAAAAGTCTCTATTCTGTGAACAAAATATGATATCTTAAAAATAAAAGGCTGTTATTTCTCCTCCCGCACTTTCTCAAATATGATGCAGAATTCCGTTCCCTCCCCGACGGCGCTTGAAACTGTAATCCTTCCCTGCTGATACCGGACGATCTGCTGTACCAGTGAAAGACCCAGCCCCATGCCCTTTTTTCCCCGGGAATTGCCGCCCCGGTAGAAACGCTCCCATATATGCGGCAGGTCTCTCTCCCCGATCCCTATGCCGTCGTCTGCAACTTTCAGCTCTATCTCATTGCTTTTTACTCTGAGGGTCACTTTTATCTTTCCATTTTCCCGTCCATAACGGCAGGCGTTCTTCAAAAGATTGTCCAGCATCAGACAAAAAAGCTGCGGATTGATTTCCGCGTACACATTGTCCGCAATTTCTGTCTCTATGGCGATCCCATGCCCGGCACTCAGACGCATATCTCTGCAGGCATCCTCCGCCAGGCTGCTGATGTTAGCCTTTTCCATAGGATAGTATCCGGTATTTTGTTCAATCCTTGTAAGAGTGAGCAGTGTTTCAATCAACCGGGACATCCGGTATCCCTGCCTCTGGATCACCTCCAGGGCTTCTTTAAGCTCCTCTGTATTGCCCGCATTCCCGAGTGCGTATTCGCACTGCGCCAGAATCACTGCAACCGGCGTCCGAAGCTCATGGGAAGCGTTGGACGAAAATTTCCTTTCCGCCTCAAAATTCTCCGCCAGCTTCTGAAACATCCCGTTAAAAGTTCCGGCAAGCGCTGAAATTTCATCTCCGCTGTCTTTGATCTCAATCCGTTTCGTAAGATCGCCGTTCTGTCTGATTTCCTCGGCTGTACGGCTGATCTGCGTGACAGGATGCAAAAAGCGTCCCGCCAGCCAGTATCCTCCCAGCAGGGCAAAAATCAGAACAAACGGAAAAACCAGGAACACATCCCTCAATGTATAGAGAATATCCCCCATTTCCGCAGCGGAATACTGCAGTCCCCGGAGCCACAGACCGCCCTCTTCCGAATAAATATATCTGTCATAAAGCCAGAAGCTCACATGATCCGCTTCCGCTTTCTGAAGCTGTCTGTCCTCAAAAGGCAGGGCATCTGTTTCTTCATAAAGAAAAAGACCGCAGGCTCTGCTTTTGTCCTCCCTGTAGATCATCAAGAACACATCGTCCTGCAGGAAACCCGAGTTATCTGCGGTATCTATGCCGCTTTCTCTCAAAAGCTGCTGAAGCTCCGTGTCGCTTTCTATCATTTTTGCACATTCATCAATTACGACCTGGAGATTATCCAGAACGCTGTTTTCCATTTTCATCCGGTACAGCGATATGATGACCGCACCCATGAGCAGACACATCACCAGCAGAGCCAGCGAAAACCAGATAGTGATCCGTACTTTAAACCTGCTTTTCTTCATCGTCTTGCTTTGTCCTCTTCCACACGCATCACATAGCCAAGTCCCCGGACCGTATGAATCAGCTTCTTCTGACCTTCCGACTCGATTTTTCGCCTCAGATAATTCATATAAACATCAACCACATTGGCAGTTCCGTCAAAGTCGTACCCCCATACATGATTCAGGATCCTCTCCCGGCTCAGTATCTGATTTTTGTTCACCAGCAGATACTCCAGCAGTCTGTATTCCTTTCCGGTGAGTTCAATCACCCTGTCCTCCCGGGCAACCGTCTGGCTCCTGGCGTTCAGGGAGAGGTTATCCAGCTCGTAGACATCTGAACTGCTTCCCGTAGCCGTGCGCATCACTGCGCGGATCCTCGCCAGAAGTTCGTCAAAGGAGAATGGTTTGACTACATAGTCATTGGCTCCGGCGTCAAGACCTTCCACCTTATCCGGCACCGTATCTCTTGCCGTCAGAAAAATAACCGGCGTGGCTTTTCCGCTTCTGCGAAGGCGGCGCACAGTTTCCTTTCCATCCATCACAGGCATGGCGATATCCAGAACCGCCGCGTCATAATCCACATACAGGAGCCGTTCCAGGGCCTCCTCCCCGTCATAGCAGCTGTCCACCGCGTAGCCCTCTGACTGCAGTTTTTTTGTAATAATTCTGTTTAAGTCCTCTTCGTCTTCTGCGATAAGAAGTTTCATCGGTTCTTCTCCTCTGTACCTGATGTTTTCCGCTTAAAGCTTCCGCCAAAGCACATTTCGCCCCGGCCGGATCAGAAAATTGAACGCCCTTTCCTATAAAGTCGTATTAATGCCATACTCTTCAAGCAGTCTTCGGCAAAGCTTTTCATCCTCCACGGCTTTCCAGAAATCCTCCATCCGGTCATCCGGACGATATCCCTCTGCCAGTTTTTCGCGTATCCTGTGAACAAACAGCGAATAATCGTGCAGAGGCCTGCAGCTTTCCATAAGCTTTCTGTTTTTCCCTGTCACATAATCCTGATACATGCTGGAAAAGTACAGCAGGCCCCGCAGGGGCATGTTCGGATTCCAGCTGCTCTGATGCTCCCCCCAGGAACAGAACCTGTTCCAGCAGAAACGCCACATCATTTTTATAGCCCAGATAGAGTACGTTTTCCAATGTCGTGACAGTAAGCTCTGTCTCATCGTCATAATCCGATTCGTTAAGCGCATTATATAATTGAAGCAGTTTCTTCCTGTCCCGGAATATAAACCGGAAAGCCTGTCTTTATGTTCTCTCTGCACATAAGTGCCTTTATCCGGAGTATGGGAAGCGCTGCGCTTCCTCTTTACATGGCTCTTATGCCCTGGGGCTTTTGATTTGCTTCCCATGTAGTTTCCTCCATTATAAAACGATTCATGTGATTTTTAAAGAATTTCTTACAATATGTTGAACACTATCCCATTAAACAATCAAAGGCATCACCTTCCGTTCTTCATTTTATTCATACATTCAGGGATATCTCCGCCGAACGGCGGAACATAGAAAATGCTCTCCAAAAAATAGTAAGAAGACAAATAGATTATAGCATAAATTGTACAGGGTTGGGTAAGATAGATAAGAAAAATCTAAAATCAATTTTATTGCCGTACATATTGATTATCTGAAAAATCCGGACTGAATTGAGAGTTATTTTATGCAGTAAAGATTTTGCGGCCTACCATCGGCAAGCACATTTTCTTATGCCGGAGAACTGCATTGCACAAAAAAAGACCGTCTGCTTTATCAGCAATCGGCCTACTCTGCATAAGTCAAATCCGTACATAGGTTATGGAAATAAATTTTCGTTCATATTATGGCAAACTCCGGTATACTGTATCCTTATCATACTGAATCAAATAAAAGGAAATGGAAGCTCACATTTGCCAGACAGCAGTACACCGGCAGTATCTGCCATACTTACATTTTATCTCTTTTTCATAACGCACCTGCTAGATGAAGTATGTTTTCCTGCCCGGCAAATCGTTTATAAATTAACTGCGTTCCATCAGATTTTCTATATTTTTCAAATTTTAAAGGAATTATAACATATTCAACATTTCCTCGTCTATCTTCTACTTGATTCATGTCAATTCGTGTCCCTTCAGGACATATTTTCTGGAAATATTGCTTCACGGGTGTTTGACAGTTGAATAAAGAAAAAATCCCCTGCAGGCCGCATAAGTCCTGCTCTTTTTTGTCAACTTTTTTGTTTTAATATATAGCATTTTCTGGTATTATATGTTATAATAAAAAAGGGTGATCTCTATGAAAGTTATGACTTCTAAATCCAAAAATTCCGAGTCCTTTTATATCGCGAAATCTTATATTAATAATGAAGGTAGAAGTACTTCTAAAATCATCCGTAAGCTGGGAACCCTTGCTGACCTGTCCGCAATGCTCCATACTGACCGTGATGGTGTCATGGCATGGGCAAGGGCACAGGCCAGGCTGGAAACGGAGAAATACAAAAATGAAACGGAAGATGCCGTTGTCATGATCCCTTTCCATTCCAACCGGCTTCTGGACTATGACAAACAGAAACTTTTTACCGGCGGCTATCTCTTCCTTCAGTCCGTTTACTATGGCCTGAAGCTGGACTCCATCTGCAGGAAAATCAGGAACCGGCACAAATTCAAATTTGACCTCAATGCCATCCTCTCTGACCTGGTCTATGCCAGAGTCCTGGACCCTTCCAGCAAATGCTCTTCCTTCCAGGCCGCCCAACGTTTCCTGGAACCCCCTTCCTATGAGCTGCATGACGTTTACCGGGCCCTTTCCATCCTTGCGGAAGAACTCGATTTTATCCAGGCCGAAGTCTATAAGAACAGCTTTTTCTTCGGGAAAAGGAATGACAGGTTCCTCTACTATGACTGTACGAATTATTATTTTGAGATTGAACAGGAAGACGGGGATAAAAAGTATGGCAAAAGCAAGGAGCACCGCCCCAATCCCATCATCCAGATGGGGCTCTTTACGGACGGGGACGGGCTTCCCCTGGCCTTCTCCCTTTTCCCCGGCAGCCAGAATGAACAGAAATCCCTGAAACCTCTGGAACAGAAGATCCTCCAGCAGTTCGGCTGCCAGAAATTTATTTACTGCAGCGATGCGGGCCTGGCTTCTGAAGATAACCGGGCATTCAACCACATGGGAGAGCGTTCCTTTATCGTCACCCAGTCCATCAAAAAGCTTCCGGCAGAAGACCGTGAATGGGCCCTGGACGGAAAAGGCTTTAAACGGCTGTCAGATGATTCGCCCGTTGATCTGTCCCGGCTTACAGAAGAGGACCGTCAGGGGCTGTTTTATAAAGAGGAACCCTACACAACAAAGAAACTCCATCAGCGTCTGATTATTACTTATTCCCCTAAGTATGCGGCATATCAGAAAGCTGTCCGGGCGGAGCAGATCAGCCGGGCGGAGAAGATGATCTCCAGTGGTTCCCTGAAAAAGCAGCGGAAAAACCCAAACGATCCGGCAAGGTTTGTAAACAGGATTGCTGTGACCAGGGAAGGAGAAAAGGCAGACATCCACTACTATCTTGACCTGGAAAGGATAGCGGAAGAAGAAAAGTATGACGGCCTGTATGCGGTCTGTACAGACCTGCTGGATGACGATGTGTCAGAGATCCTGAAGGTGAGTGAAGGAAGATGGCAGATCGAAGACTGCTTCCGGACGATGAAGACAGATTTTGAAGCCCGTCCGGTCTATGTGAGCCGGGAAGACCGGATAAAAGCGCATTTTCTTACCTGTTTTCTGGCGCTGCTGCTGTTCCGGCTGCTGAAACGTGGACTGAAGTCTCCCTGTACCACCCGGCAGCTGCTGGGGGTACTGAGGGGAATGAACTTTGCCGATATAGAAGAACAGGGATTTACACCTGTCTATGAGAGGAACCGGCTGACAGATGAACTCCATGAGGCATGTGGATTCCGGACAGACTATCAGTTTATAACGAAACGAAAGATGAAAGAAATCGAGAAAAAAAGTAAACGAAGGTAAAACATTACCATATATCGATTCCATGGTGAGAAGTGCCACAGCCCAGTATTTTCAAGGGGTTGTGGCACTTTTCTTTCTTCACATGTGTCAAAGATGAGATTATAACATATTCAACATTTCCTCGTCTATCTTCTACTTGATTCATGTCAATTCGTGTCCCTTCAGGACATATTTTCTGGAAATATTGCTTCACTAAGAAAAAAAGATGCATGAACATAGCATTCACGCACCTTTTTTCCTGCGTTCAGAGAATCCTTGTGGTAAAAAGTAATCGCGCCGCTCTCAACTCCCGTGACAAATTTTCCGTTCCAGGTTTCCGGCAGCTTCAGCTTTAATTCGTCAAACACACACAGGATACCGTCCTGCTCCTGCTTCTGCGTATACTGCCATTTTGTTTCCGGCTGCTGCTCTGCTGCAAAGACCGGGACGCCTGCTGCCAGACTAAAGCAGACAAACATAACTCCCAGTTTCATAAAGTCTTTTCTTTTCATAATCCGTCGTCCTTTCCTGTTAGTTTTCCGCTTTTCGGATAAAATTGATAAAGCTACTGACTATATCATACCAAACCTTAGAAAGAACGACTTTTTCTGGGCACAATCCACGGCTAAATGTCCTTAAAAAGTGTTTTTTATCTCTGACCTACTTCAGCAGTCCCAGAACGGATTTCCCAACGGCTCCTTCCGGCATTTCCAGACAGAAATTATCTGCAATTGTGG
>MHCFC02800__coassemble_659_pt1 | contig 18988 bp, 22 predicted proteins | sample MHCFC02800__metabat2_high_PE_055 | metagenome-assembled genome bin MHCFC02800 | reverse complement strand
ATGGGAAACTGGCATTTGAACGTGGGCAGAACATGTATTATGTCACGGAAAGAGCAGTTTTCCGTCTGACGGAAGAAGGTCCAGTATTAATAGAAGTCGCGAAAGGCGTTGATCTGCAGAAAGATATTCTGGACCAGATGGAATTTGTTCCGAAAATCGCAGAAAATCTTCAATATACACCAACAGAACTATATTTCCCTGAGCCGTTTGGTCTGAAGAGCATTATTCATAAAAACATAGCGGGCAAGTGAGATTTATGAGCATAAAAGATTGAGAAAAGAATAGGAAAGGGTGAAAACATGAAACCAATGAGATTACATCATGTAGGAATTATCATGCCTACAATGGAAAAAGCGGAACAATTTATGGAACAGTTCGGTCTGGAAAAGGATTATATGGAGTATGTCGAGGCATATCATGCATATTGTCTTTTTACAAAATATCATGCGGATGAAAGTCCTGTAGAACTGATCATACCAACAGAAGGCGTTTTGACAGAATTCCGCGGCGGAAAAGGAGGGCTTCATCATATAGCGTTTGAAGTGGAAGATGTCGAAGCTGTGAAACGGGAGTATAAGGAAAAAGGACTTATGATGCTGGAAGAAAAACCGGTGGAAGGAGCAGGCGGAATTATTGTTAATTTCCTACGTCCCCGTTTCGGGTTTGGCGTTCTGGTAGAATTCGTACAAAAGAAAGAATAGATAATGAGAGAAGGTGTGCAATGGACATCAAAAAAGTCATGGTTGTTGGAGCCGGAGTGATGGGAACCGGTATTGCCCAGGTCTGCGCCGAACATGGTTTTTTAACAGTACTGACTGATGTGAAAAAGGAATATGCAGAAAAGGCAAAAGAAAAAATTGCATATTTTCTGGATCGGAAAATTAAAAAACAGACATTGGAGGAAAAGGATAAACAGGAGATACTTGCGCGAATTGAGACTGCGGAAGGATATGAAAAAGGCAGGGACGCAGATCTTGTAATCGAGGCGGCGACAGAAAAAGAAGATCTGAAAAAAGAAATTTTCTGCAAGCTGGATGGGATTTGTAATGATGAAACGATTCTGGTATCGAACACCTCTACAATTTCTATTTCGATGCTGGGCGGGATGACCAGGAGACCCGGAAAAGTGGCTGGTCTTCATTTCTTTGTTCCAGCACCTCTCATGAAACTGGTAGAGGTAACTGCAGGACTCCTTACGGAGAGAACGACAGAAGAAACACTCATGAATTTTGCTGCGCAGCTTGGAAAAGAACCGGTAAAGGCCCCGGATACATCGGCTTTTATTGTAAACAGGCTTCTGGATCCTATGTGGAATGAAGCGATGTATCTCGTAATGGAAGGAAATAAACCGGAAGACATTGACAAAGCTATGCGACTTGGAGCCAATCACCCGATGGGACCGCTGGAACTGGCGGATTATGCAGGTCTGGATATAGTTCTGGCAGTTATGGAGCAGATGCAGAAAGACCTGGGCGATAAATATAAACCCTGTCCTCTTTTGAGACAGATGGTGCAGGCAGGTCTTTTAGGAAAAAAAACAAAAAGAGGCTTTTATAAGTACCCCTGAAAGATGTATAATTACATCAGCAAAAATAAGAAAGTGGTGAGTTTATGCGCAGACAGAAAAAGGTGGAGGATTCCCGCACAGAAAATACATATCTTATCATGCCGAAACATATCAACGGATATGGACGGCTGTTCGGCGGGGTGCTGATGCAGTGGATCGATGAAGTCGCCGGAACGGTGGCACGCCGCCATGCGGGAAGCATTGTGACAACTGCCTGCGTGGATAACCTGAATTTCAAGGCAGGAGCCTATCTTGGGAATACGGTGGTACTGATCGGCCGTATGACATATGTGGGAACCACATCCATGGAAGTACGCGTGGACACATATGTGGAAGACATGGACGGAACGCGCAAGATGATCAACCGTGCGTATGAAGTTTTGGTTGCCATTGATCAGGAAGACCGGAAACAGGAAGTGCCGGGACTCCTCATAGAGACTGAGGCTGAAAGAGCAGAATGGATAGGCGGGGAAAAACGTTATGCGCTTCGTAAACAGAGGCGGAGAGAAGGTTACTGAAAAACAAAAGTCCGGACAGGCAGATGGGTTTCCTGTCCGGGATATAACTGTCATGATGAAAAAGAGATGTCCCGCGGCATCTCTTTTTCTGCAGACCAGAGAAGGAGGAAACGCCCAATGGCAAAGAAACTGGGGATCATATCGGACACACACGGTCTACTCCGTCCGGAAGTTATGGAAATACTGAAGGATTGTGACTGTATTCTTCACGGAGGAGATATCAACAAACCGGAAATTCTGGATCAGCTCCGTCCGCTGGCCTCTATTTATGCAGTCAGGGGAAACAACGACAGAGATTGGGCCAAGGGTCTGGCGAAGACACTCCGTTTTACCATAGAGGGCGTGGAATTTTTCATGACCCATAATAAAAAAGACGTTGCCTGGGAACTGGGCGGCGCGCAGGTGGTGGTGTTCGGCCATACCCATAAATATTTCGAGAAAATGATCGACGGGCGTCTCTGGCTGAATCCGGGCAGCTGCGGAAGACGCAGGTTCGATCAGGAGATCACCATGGCGGTGATGACTGTGGACAACGGAAGATATGAGGTGGAAAAAATCGTCGTATCGGACGAGAAACAGAAATAGGAAAATATGTTCGGCGAACAAATTTTCGAATTAATTTAATTCATCCCGTTTTATCGGACAAATGCTATGTTATAATCTGAATAATTCAGAAAAGATGTTCGGAATAAATGTTCGATATAAGGGGAGGAAGAAGATATGACAAACACACAGAGAGCATACAGAGATGACAAGATTATCGTTCTGGCAGATACTGAGTATTTTGCGGCCCATAACCGCCGCCAGAATAAAGGGAAACAGAAACTCTCCCGTATTATGGCCATGGTTCTGGGAGCCGTGGTGACGGTAGAACTTCTGATCATGGGTGCGATGTTTTTGAATGTTGATTTTCAGTCGGCAGACAGACTGGCGCTTCTTCTGGGAGCGGTCGTCCTCTATTTCGGAGTGGTGGCGCTGCTGACGGATAAATAGGATTTTGTATAACGGCCTGGGAGTAGAATTATGCCAAGATCTTTTAACCAGAAACTGAAAATATTATATCTTATGAAATTTCTTCAGGAGAAGACTGACAGGGAACATCCGGTATCGGTGAAGGATATTATTCGGACGATGGAAGCGTACGGGATCAGCGTAGAGCGCAAGACCGTATATGATGATATTGAGACTCTGCGGACTTTCGGAATGAAGATTGGCAGCCGCAGGGGTAAACCGGCGGGATTCTATCTGGAAGAACGTACATTCGAATTTCCTGAGCTTAAATTCCTCATGGATGCGGTGCAGTCCTCGAAGTTTATTACAGAGAAGCAATCAGCTGCTCTTGTGCGTAAACTGGAGGATCTAGCCAGTGTTCATGAAGCGAAGAAGCTGAAGAGCCAGGTTTTTCTCATGCCGGGGATCAAGACTTTGAATGAGGAGATTTATACGAATATAGAGACGATCTATGATGCCATTTCTGCCAATCGGCAGATCAGTTTCCGTTATTATCAGTGGACTCTGTCCAGAGAACTTAAACCGAAACGCGGAGGAGAACGTTACAGGGTAAGCCCCGGCAAGCTGCTTTGGAACAATGATAATTATTATCTGATGGGGCTGGATGAGTCCAGTGGAATTGTCAAACACTATCGTGTGGACAAGATGATGGACGTGGCTGTAGAAGAGGAGAAGCGCAGCGGAGAATCTGTTTTCCGGGATTTCGATATGGGAAGATTCTCAGCAGAGACCTTTGGTATGTTTGACGGCAAAGAAACGATCCTGAAGATTCGTTTCAGCAATGAACTGGTGGGTGTTGTTCTTGACCGTTTCGGGAAAAAGGCGGTGCTCCAGCGTTCCGATGACACTCATTTTTTCCTGCAGACGCACATTCGGGTAAGCGGCCAGTTTTTTGGATGGCTGACCGGACTGGGACCGGGCGCAGAGATCGTATCTCCTGAGAAAGTGCGGAAAGAATATAAATCTTTTTTGACAAAAATCCTGAAAACATATAAATCATAGGATTTGTGCCATTTCTATATAAACAAACGACATTTCTGACGTTCTTTTAAAGATTCCATTAATTATGCCAAATGACAGATAATAATAGGCGTTTTGCACAAAAAACGCCTTGAAAATTGTTGAAAATAGGCAAACGTGATATTGACTTTCTACCCTCCGAAGAGCAAAATAAAGAAATCAAATATGTCGGTCTGACCAATGATCTCAGGCTGAGGAAAGGGGAGGGAGTGAAACGAACAGTTTAACAGAGACACTGAAGGAAGAGCTGAACTGCAGGACTGTTTTTACCATTCCTGTCTTTGACGGGATACCGGTTTTCGAATCCGTGGTGGTTACCTGGGTCATTATGGCTGTACTTCTTGTACTTTCGCTGATTCTGGTAAGGAACCTGAAGGTGGAGAACCCGGGTAAGAAGCAGCTTCTTCTGGAAGCGGGCGTCGATTTTCTCCGCAGATTTTTCCGGGGGATCCTCGGAGAAGACGGAGAACGCTATATTCCATATATGATGACGGTTGTCGTCTATATAGGACTGGCCAATGTTTCCGGAATCTTCGGCGTGAAACCGCCTACGAAGGATCTGAACGTCACGCTTGCCCTTGCAGTGATGAGTATGTTTCTTATTGAATACTCCGGTATTCACAAAAAAGGACTGAAAGGATTTTTCAGAAGTTTTCTTGATCCCATACCGGTGATGCTTCCCATGAATATCATGGAGGTGCTGATCCGTCCGACGGCGCTCTGTTTCCGTCTTTTCGGAAACATCCTGGGCGGCTTTGTGGTAATGGCCCTCGTGGAATTTGTATGTCCGGCGGCGCTTCCGGTTCCGTTCAGTCTGTATTTTGATTTTTTTGACGGGTTCATACAGGCGTATATCTTTGTATTCCTGACGTCTATGTTCATGCGGGAGACCATGGACTGAGGACGGGAAATTCCGTCAGGTATCGCGGATCATCAGTTTCATTTATTTTACTATTATATTTTCAGGAGGAAAAAATCATGACAAGTTTAATCGCTATCGGAGCAGGTATTGCAGCATTAACAGGTATCGGAGCAGGTATCGGAATCGGTCTTGCCACATCCAAGGCAGTGGAGGCTATCGCAAGACAGCCTGAAGCGGAGAGCAAGATCAGCAAGAACCTTCTGCTGGGATGCGCCCTTGCTGAAGGTACGGCGATCTTCGGTTTCGTTGTAGGTCTTCTGATCGTGGTAATGCTCGGCTGATCGGAAGTTCCATATTTTTAAGAAAGGCAGGTACAGACGATGGTTCAAATTAATCTGAATCTTGTCTTTACGATCATCAACCTGCTGATCCTTTACCTGTTGATGAAGAAATTTTTATTCGGACCGATCATAAAGGTAATGGATCAGAGAAAGGCCATGATAGACCAGCAGTTCCAGACTGCGAAAGAGACAGAAGATAAGGCTAACGAACTGAAGCAGCATTATGAGGACGCGCTGAAGTCTGCGAAAGAGGAATCCTGGAAGATCGTGGAACAGGCGAAGCAGGAGGCGAAGGCGAGAGCCGATCAGAGCGTCCGGGAAGCGGAAGCGCGCACCATGGCCATGCTGGCCGGAGCCCGCGAAGATATCCGCAATGAGCGGGAAAACGCCATGAAGCAGATGCAGTCTGAGATCGGCAGGCTTGCTATGGAAGCCGCGGCAAAAATCATGGAAAGCGAAAGAAGTTCTGATAAAGATCTGGCGCTTTATGATCAGTTTATAAAAAAAGCAGGTGATTCTGATGACGACAACAGCCATTAATTACGCGGAAGTTCTGAATGAGCTGTCTGTTTGTGAATCCTCTGTAAAAGAAACAGAAGAGATCTTTCGGAATACATCTGAATTTCAGGAAATACTGGAGAATCCGCTGGTGGATTTTCACGCCAAGGAGCGCGTGATCGACAGGATTCTTCCCGTTGAGATGAGGAGCTTTGTGAAAACTGTGTGCAGACACAATAAGGCGGAACTTCTGACAGAGATTTTTGACGCCTATCGTGAACTTAAGTGGAAGCAGAAGGGAATCCTGAAAGCTGTTCTTAAGTACGTCACTCCTCCCAGGGAGGAGCAGCTGGAAGGAATCCGTAAATTTCTCTGCAGAGAATTCCACATGCAGAAAGCGGACATTCAGCTCACAGAAGACAAAAGCCTGATCGGCGGTTTTGTCCTGCTTGCGGACGGACAGGAATATGACTGGAGTCTGCGGGGACGTTTCCGCAGGATGGAACAGAGACTGACACGGAGGTGAACATATTGAGTGCAATCAATCCAGATGAGATTATTTCCATTTTAAAAGAAGAAATAGAGAATTATGATGAGATCAGCCGGAACCAGGAGATTGGCACTGTCATCTCTGTGGGAGACGGAATTGCCACTGTTTACGGGATCGATCACGCCATGTACGGAGAAGTTGTCGTCTTTGACAACGGACTGAAGGGTATGGTGCAGGATATCCGCAGCAACAGCATGGGCTGTATCCTTTTCGGAAGTGATTCCGGGATCCGTGAGGGATCGAAGGTTTCCAGGACAGGCAGACAGGCGGGTATTCCCGTTGGCGACGGCTTTATCGGCAGGATCGTCAACGCTCTTGGAGCTCCTGTCGACGGAAAAGGCGAAATCAAAGAAAGCGAATACCGTCCGGTGGAGTATCCCGCTCCGGGTATTATTGACAGGAAGTCTGTAAATGTGCCTCTGGAGACAGGTATTCTTTCCATTGACTCCATGTTTCCTATTGGACGGGGACAGAGGGAGCTGATCATCGGCGACAGACAGACAGGTAAGACTTCCCTGGCTCTGGACGCTATCCTGAACCAGAAGGGTAAAGACGTGATCTGTATTTATGTTGCCATAGGACAGAAGGCCTCCACAGTGGCGAAAGTTGTGGCCACACTGGAGAAACACGGCGCGATGGATTACACTACGGTATTTTCATCCACAGCCAGCGACTGCGCGCCGCTTCAGTATATTGCCCCGTATGCGGCGACGGCACTGGCAGAATATTTCATGTACGGCGGGAAGGATGTGCTGATCGTATACGACGATCTTTCTAAACACGCGGTGGCGTACCGTGCTCTTTCCCTTCTTCTGGAACGTTCTCCCGGACGTGAGGCGTATCCCGGAGATGTATTTTATCTCCATTCCAGACTGCTGGAGAGATCCAGCCGTCTCAGCGAGGAGGCGGGAGGCGGTTCCATTACCGCCCTTCCCATTATCGAGACACAGGCGGGAGACGTATCCGCTTATATTCCCACCAACGTGATCTCCATCACAGACGGCCAGATCTTCCTGGAAAGCGATCTTTTCTTTGCAGGTATGCGTCCGGCGGTCAACGTGGGACTTTCCGTATCCCGTGTAGGCGGAGCCGCACAGACCAAAGCCATGAAGAAGGCTTCAGGAAGCATCCGTATCGACCTGGCGCAGTACAGAGAGATGGAAGTTTTCACTCAGTTCAGCTCCGATCTGGACGAGGCCACGAAAGCGCAGCTTGTGTACGGAAGCTGTTTGATGGAACTTCTGAAACAGCCTCTGTGCAATCCGCTGAAGCTTCATGAGCAGGTGATCACTCTGTGGACGGCTACTCATAAGAAAATGGTCCATGTGGATAAGAAACAGATCAAGCAGTATCAGAAAGATATGCTGACCTATTTTGACAATGTATATCCGGAGATCGGCCGGGAGATCGATGAGACGAAGGTTCTCTCCGATGAGCTGGGCGAGAAGATTCTTCAGGCTGCGGATGAATTCAACAGCCGCATGTCAGAGGAGAGTCAGACGTCCCGGTAGAGGGCAGGAGGATTTTATGGCAAGCGCAAGAGAAATACAGAGCAGAATAAGAAGTGTCAAAGACACTATGAAGATCACGAATGCCATGTATATGATCTCTTCGTCCAAGATGAAGAAGGCGAAAAAAGTCCTGGAAGATACGGAGCCTTATTTCTATAACATGCAGGGCGCGATCACCAGGATCCTGCGCCACGTTCCGGATCTTCAGCATCCTTTCTTCAGCGAGCGCCATCGGGTGCCTGTGGAAGAGAGGAAGATCGGAACCATTGTAGTTACCGGCGACAAGGGAATGGCAGGCGCCTACAATCATAATATCACCAAAATGACGGATGAGTTTATGCAGGGCCCCGGACGCCATAAGCTTTATGTGCTGGGTATGGTGGGACGGCAGTATTATACGAGGAAACAGGCGGATATGGACGGCAGTTTCCGCTACACGGTCCAGAAACCGACCATGCACAGGGCGAGACTGATCAGCGATGAGATCGTAAGGGCCTTTCTGGAAAGAGAGCTGGACGAAGTGCACATTATCTTTACACAGATGCAGAACGCGGCCGTGATGGAAGCTGTGAATATGCAGCTTCTGCCTCTTAAGAAGGCCAGTTTCACTCCGGCGCAGATACCGGCGGATATCCTTCAGGAAGAGATCGAGATGTTCCCGTCCGCGGACGCCGTGCTTGACACGATCATTCCCAACTATCTTACGGGCGTGATCTACGGATGTCTGGTAGAAGCCTATGCCAGTGAGAACAACGCCAGGATGACGGCGATGCAGTCTTCCACAGACAGCGCGCAGAAGATGCTGGCGGAGTTGTCCGTCCAGTACAACCGGGCCCGTCAGGCGGCGATCACACAGGAGATCACAGAGGTTATCAGCGGCGCGAAAGCCCAGAGAAGGAAGTGACAAGGATGAATAAAGGTAAGATCGTACAGGTCATGGGACCTGTTGTGGATGTTGTTTTTGAGAACGGGGAGCTTCCGGATATCAAGGAAGCCCTTGAGGTGGAAAACAACGGCAAGAAATGTATCATGGAAGTTTCCCAGCATCTGGGCAACCGTATTGTGCGCTGCATCATGCTCAGCGCCAGCGAGGGCCTGCAGAGAGACAGAGAGGTGACCGCTACAGGAAGCGGGATCAGGGTTCCGGTAGGGAACTGTACCCTTGGAAGACTGTTCAATGTGCTGGGCGAGACGGTAGACGGAGGTGAATCACTGGATCAGGAGGAACACTGGGTGATTCACAGAGATCCTCCCAGCTTTGAAGAGCAGAGTCCGGCAGTGGAGATCCTGGAGACCGGAATCAAGGTTATCGACCTTCTGGCTCCTTACGCCAAGGGCGGTAAGATCGGTCTTTTCGGAGGTGCCGGCGTAGGTAAGACAGTGCTGATCCAGGAGCTGATCCAGAATATCGCCACAGAGCACGGCGGATATTCTATCTTCACTGGAGTAGGAGAACGTTCCCGTGAGGGAAACGATCTCTGGACAGAAATGAAAGAATCCGGCGTTCTCGAAAAAACAGCCCTGGTGTTCGGGCAGATGAACGAGCCGCCGGGATCCCGAATGAGAGTGGCGGAGACGGGCCTTACCATGGCGGAATATTTCCGCGACACAGAACACAGAGACGTACTTCTGTTTATCGACAATATTTTCCGTTTCGTGCAGGCCGGCTCCGAGGTATCCGCTCTTCTGGGAAGAATGCCTTCCGCGGTGGGATACCAGCCAACGCTTGCCACTGAGATGGGAGAGCTTCAGGAGCGTATCGCCTCCACGAAATCCGGCTCTGTAACTTCCGTTCAGGCGGTTTATGTTCCCGCAGACGACCTGACAGACCCGGCTCCGGCGACAACCTTCGCCCATCTGGACGCAACTACCGTGTTGTCCAGGAAGATCGTGGAGCAGGGTATCTATCCCGCTGTGGATCCGCTGGAATCCACCTCACGTATCCTGGAGGCGGACGTAGTGGGCGAAGAGCATTATGAGGTTGCCCGCCGTGTGCAGGAAATCCTTCAGAAATATAAGGAACTTCAGGATATTATCGCTATTCTGGGTATGGAAGAGCTTTCCGAAGAGGACAAGAATACGGTATACCGCGCGAGAAAGATCCAGAGATTCCTCTCCCAACCCTTCCATGTGGCTGAGAACTTTACAGGAATCCCCGGTAAATATGTGCCTCTGAAAGAGACGATCCGCGGATTTAAAGCCATTATCGACGGCGAGATGGACGACTATCCGGAGAATGCGTTCTTTAACGTGGGAACTATAGATGAAGTGATCGAAAAGGCGAAGACCCTTGAAGAATAAGGAGTGAAGCGTTTATGGACAGTACGTTCGGTCTGGAGATCTATGCAAGCAACAAGCTTTTTTACACCGGCCGCGCCAGATCTCTGGTGATCCCGGTGGAGGACGGCCAGAAGGCTTTTCTCGCCCATCACGTCAATACGATTTCCGCTATCGTTCCGGGAGAAATGCGTTATGAGGACACAGAGGGGAACTGGACCACTGTTGCGGTAAGCTCCGGTTTCATGGAGATGATCAACAACAGGGTCAAGCTGTTCTGTCTCACTGTGGAGCGCCCGGAAGAGATCGACGTGAAAAGAGCTCAGGAAGCCCGGGAGAGGGCGGAAGAGCAGCTCCGCCAGAAGCAGAGCATACAGGAATACCACAGGAATCAGATGGCTCTGGCAAGGGCTATGACGAGACTGCGGGTGACGAGGAATCTGAAATAAAATAATAGATGGGGATGGAGGAGCAGAGGGAATCATTCGTTGGCAAAAGATATAAAAGCAGATTTCCTTCACAAATGTGTTGATTTTAATAGTTTTGCTCCGCCGCCTGTTAAAGCCCCCGGACCATGAACTCACTTCGTTCAGACATATGGTCCGGGGGCTTTGCTATGCTCGCAAAACTGTAAAATCTGCCAGGCATTTGTGAAGGAAAGCTGCTTTTTCTCTCTGACAGAAATTATAGACAGCTGCTTCCTTCATTGAACCAGGTGGAATAGAGTAGTTGTATCTTGTGTAAAGAACAGGAGTAATGTGTCATTTGTTATTTCAGGATTTTATTTCGGACTCTGCTTCGCTTTCCTGCTGCTCATCCCCGCTCTCTTCCGAAGCGGCGGCCGGCGTTGCTGTATCCGCGGGTTCTGCCGGCTGCTGGTAAGGACGGTAAGGCTCCCAGTAATGTTCGTCCTCTGTTTTTGCGGTTTCTTCCTGGTCAGACTGCAGCGTTCTGGTACGGAGCATGTATACGCCTGCGGCGATGATCGCAATGGCGATGACAATTCCCGGAAGGCGGAAGAAGATATTGGACAGGATGCTGCTGATAAAGGACGGCAGGATCCAGTACAGGATATCTGTGATATTGTTCCAGAGAACGGCGGCTCCGAACAGGATCAGAAGGACTGCAAGGACGGTGCGGTGTTTTTTGAACGCGCTGTCCTTGCTTCCGATGAACTGATCCAGATGAAGAATATAGGAATCCTCCACGGAATAAAAATCCTCCTCAGAGAGAGACTTCAGATTGTGCACATTGAAGAAACTGTAGAACCAGAGAATGGGAAGGAACAGCATGATCCACCCCATGTTTATGACAGACGTCAGGGCAAAGGTTCCCCAGAAGAGCAGCATGATGCTGATGCCCTGTTTCCGGAATCCCATATACATTTCTCCGGCGCCGGGGATCAGCGATGCGATAAATACTAAAAAACCATGTTTCTGTTTTGTCATTTCGATTCTCCTCCTCTTAATATGTTATTGGGGAAGTCCCCCAGATAGTCTGCAATTTTATCTGAACCCTGTGAAATACCGTTTCCCAGAGTCCAGGAAAACTTTTCCAGCCCGGACGGCCGGTCCGGCGTATACTGCTCCACAGCGGATTCAGCCGCCTGCCGTGGAAGAGCGCTGTGTATGGATGAAAAATCCGCCCGGTATACGCAGAAGAGCAGCATAAGGGCGATAACCACGCCTGCGGCAGTCTGCAGCCGGTAATAAAAAAGTCTGGATCTACGGGAAGTGCCGGAAAGCATTTTTGCCGCCTGTACTTCCGGCGAAGCGGCCCTTTCAAGAACCTCGTCACTGAGCCAGGAAGGGGCACGGGTTTCCAATCCGGCGCTTTCCTCAAGGATCATCTGTTCCAGGCAGTAATCACAGTGATCCAGATGTTCCAGAAAGCGGATCATATCTCCGGTATCGATGCCGGTTCCCTGATGGAATTTTTCTATATTATTTTTCTGAATATGGTCCATGCCGCCCTCTCCTTTCTCTTGGATTTTCTGAAGTTACCAGAAGTTTTTTCAGCATCGCCTTTGCACGGTAAAGCTGTGTCTGGACTGTTTTGGGATTTTTTCCTGTTTTTTGCGCGATCTCCGCAGCGGTCAGCTGCATACAGAAATGATCCGTGGCCACTTCTCTATAAGGATTTTTCAGCCGTTGGCAGAGAGCGTACACCTGCCGGTCCGATTCCTGTTTCAGATAAACGGCTTCCGGCGGGGAGGAACGATCCGGCAATCCGGTAAAATAAGCTTCCTCCGTAGGGATACAGCGCCGCCCTGCAGCCTTCAGGTGATCAAGACATTTTCGAACCGCGATCTTACACAGCCAGGCTTTCTCATGAGCGCCGTCGAAACGGGACAGGTTTTTGTAGGCGGAAAGAAAAACCTCCTGGGTCAGATCCTCAGCATCGAAAGGGTTGCCGACAGATTTCAGGCAGATGGAATAGATCAGATTCTGATACTGTTCCAACAGATATTTCAGATATTCTTCCTGTGAAATACGATCAGCCCCCTTTCCTGTTTCTGTCCCGTCTGTATATTATAACGCTCCGAAAGACGAAAACACTTCAGGAACAGAAAAATTAAGAAAAATTTTGTGGAACAAAAGGGCAAAGGCTATGGAAGAAACCGGATGATGTTATTGTAACGAAAACAGGGCAGAGTTTTGATGCAGGATGTTAATTGTCAAGTTTTTTTTGGTGTGCTATAATTTTCACCAGATAATGAAACCGAGATAATTTCAGTGCAGCTTTCTGATTTAACGGAAAAGCTGTTTATAAATGCAACAGAGGAAACAAGAAATATGGCAAGTATCAGAGATGTGGCGCAGCGGGCCGGCGTAGGCGTAGGCACTGTGTCAAGGGTTTTAAATGGCAACGGTTATGTGGCCGAGGATACAAGGAAAAAGATCGAGATGGCGATCAGCGAACTGGAGTATACCCCCAACGAGCTGGCAAGGAATCTGTTCCGGAATAAGACAGGGATCATCGGCGTGCTGGTGCCTGACCTGGATCATCCGTTTTTCTCGGCGTTTGCCCGGGAGACGGAGATCGCGCTTTATAATAACGGATATAAGGCGATGATCTGCAACACCATCGGGAGCAGCAACAGGGAGATGGATTATCTGTATATGCTGGACCGGAACATGGTGGACGGCATTATCACAGGATCTCATACCCTTCATGTGGGCGAATATCTGAAGAGAAAGGGAAAGATCGTTTCTCTGGATCAGGAATTCGGACCGGAGATCCCCATGGTGGGTTCGGATCATATTTCCGGAGGAAAGCTGGCGGCGGAGATCATGCTGAAGAACAAGTGCCGTAAGGTACTGCATATCACGGGAGTGGCTCCCAATGTCGCGGCGAATAACCGCCACGCCGTTTTTGAGGCGGAGGTCAGCAGCCATGGAGTGGATGTGGTGGATATGATGATGGAATGGAACATGTTTGACCATCAGTCCTACTGGGACGTGGCGGCAGAAGCCATTCGCAAATGCGACGGTATCGACGGCGTGTTTGCCGCGGATCAGCCGGCGCTGTGTTATATGCATCTCGCCATGGAAGCGGGACGGAGAGTGCCTGAGGATCTGAAAGTGGTGACTTATGACGGTATGGATATCACAAGGCTTTGTTATCCCCGGGTGACCAGCATCTGTCAGGATGTCCGTTTTCTCGCGGAAACTTGCAGTAAGACCATGATCAAGTTGATAGAGGGAAAGGAACCCGTTCCACAAAATCAGATACTTTCTGTGAAATTACAGCAGGGCGGAACTACATATCCGGTGGATCTGGACGGAAAATAAGAAAGAAAACATATGGAACAGCTCTTATGTGTCAGGCAGCGGAGCTGTTCTTTTTTTTCGGGAATGTTATAAAAATGACAATCGAAAAATATGCAACATATACAAAAAAAAGAATGTATAATTGTAAAAATGTACAGAATCACGATGAATGGGGCATATTTTGCCCAAATTCTATTGACAAAGGGAGAAGATAGAATTATTATATAACCACAATATGAAACGGGTTCCACATGATAGGCCGGTGAGATCAGACTGAAAGAAAAAACAGGTCTTTTTTTTAAAACCGGTGTGGAACGGGTTCTATATATTTCCCGGCGCGCGAGGGAAATATCCAAAGTAAAGGAGGAAGAAAACATGAAAAAAGCAATCAGCATGGCAATGGCGCTGACAGTTGCCCTTACAACAGCGGCAACCACAGTTCCGGTAATGGCAGACGATCCTGTTGAGCTGACTATCTGGAGTCCTACAGATACCGCAGCCATTGAAGCATGGTGGGAAGAGAAGATCGCTGAGTGGAATGAGGCGAATCCGGATATCCAGGTGAGCCGTGAGGCCATTGACCGTTCCGATTCCTATGCATATGACAATAAGATCGCTACAGCAGTTACATCCAACGATCTTCCGGACATCTTCTATGTAGACGGACCGCAGGTTTCCTACTATGCGGCGAACGGAATCACGGTTCCCCTTGATGATTATTTCACAGAAGAGGATCTTTCTGATTTTGTAGATTCTGCAGTTGCGCAGAATACATATGACGGTTCCCTGTACGCGATCGGCGCGACAGAGTCTTCCGTAGCTTTCTACTACAATAAAGATTATCTCACCGAGTGCGGCGTAGATGTGGCTGATCTGGATTCCCGTACAGTGGACAATCCCATTACCTGGTCCGAGTTCGCTGAGATCGCAGAGAAATGTACCACAGACGATTATGTAGGCGCTCATATCATTATGGACCACGGCGAAGGTCTTCCCTATGCGCTGGAGCCCATGTATCTTTCCGCAGGCGTTGACTATGTCAGCGAAGACGGTACAACTGCAGACGGATATGTAAACAGCGAGGAAGCTGTTACCACAACTGCATATCTTGCAGACATGATCGCAAAAGGATGGGCAAACGTTGAGCCTATCACAGACGAGTTCCTGAACGGCGCATGCGCTACCATGCTGGGAGGTTCCTGGGAGATCGCGACACTGACAGAAAACGCTGACTTCGAGTGGGGCGTAACCTACTATCCGGTAAACGACGATACAAAAGAAGCAGTTTCTCCATGCGGCGACTGGGCGGCAGCGATCAGCAAGAACTGCGAGAATGTAGACGCTGCAGGTCAGTTCCTTCAGTGGCTTATGAACACAGAGAACGTTGCCACCTATGCGGCAGCGATCGCAAAACCGGCAACACGTGTATCCGCTTATGATGAGGAAGTTATGGCAGATTATCAGGAAGGCAACCTCGCTCTGATCAAGGAGCAGCTGGAGACAACAGCAGTTCCCCGTCCCAGAACACCTTCCTACGCAGTATTCTCCTCTGCATACGCAGAAGCAATGACCAACATCTTCTCTGACGCAGCCAGCACAGGAGAGGTGGACAACGACTATATCCAGTCCGAACTTGACGTAGTATCTGATACATTTACAGACGATTACGAGACCTACTACGCTGAATAAAACGGAGAGGTCGTAAGATCAGGCCGCACCGCCGGGCGGTGCGGCCTGTCTTTATCAGAAGGGAAAAACTTCCGTCTCTTCGGACGGCAAGTACGAGACCCGCAGAAAAGGGGGAAAGGTTATGGCTAAGACAAAAAAGCTTACAGGCCGGAAGCGTGACGAGCGGATCGCGGCGTACATATTTGTAACACCTGCAGTCGTTCTTCTGATCGCCTTCCTGGTCGTACCTATGATCTATACGGCTTACTTTTCGGTATTCCGGTATCAGATCATGCGTCCTGATGCCATGAAATTTATCGGTATAGAGAACTATATCGAACTGTTCCAGGACAAAGATTTCTGGCAGGCATTAAAAAATACAGTATATTTCACCATTATTGTCGTTCCCTTCCAGTGTGCCCTGGCCCTCGGCCTGGCGCTTCTGGTATCCAAGAAGTTTCGCGGCGTGGCGATTTTCAGAACCATGTACTTCAGCCCGCAGCTTACTTCCATGGTAGTTATCTCAGTTCTGTGGTCCGTTCTTTACAACGCGAACCCCAACACAGGTCTGTTTAACTCCATTCTGACTTCGCTGGGACTCGATCCCATCAGCTTCCTGAATGACGAGAATACGGCCATGAATTCCATTATATTCATGTCCGCATGGCAGGGTGCAGGTTATCAGATGATGATTTTCCTGGCCGGTCTGCAGGGAATCCCAAGAGATCAGTACGAAGCGGCTTCTGTGGACGGAGCTACGAAATTCAAACAGTTCCTTTACATTACCCTCCCCGGTTTGAAGGGAACGATCAAATATGTTATCATGATCACCATGATCCAGGCGATGAAGCTCTTCACCCAGCCTTACATCATGACACAGGGCGGACCGAAAAACTCCACCAAGACTCTGGTATATTACATTTATTCCGAGGGCTTCCAGAGAGGTAATTTTGGATACGCCTGCTCCATTGCGGCGGTATTCTTCGTCATAGTCGTATGTATGTCCATGGCAATGAAGAAAGTTACGACGTCTACGGAATAAGGGAGGTGGAGAGATTATGACGAAATCAATGCAGTTTTCAGCCAAATTCGGCAAATTCATGTTTTATTTCGGGAATATCATCATCGGAATCATCTTTGTTTCTCCGCTGATCTGGATGATCTCCGCTTCTTTCAAGCCGGAGGCAGAGATTTTTGCCAACATGGATTCCCTTACAACCTTCCTGCCGGTGCAGGCGTCTCTGAACAACTACGCTGAGGTGTTCTCCAGACTGAACCTGCCCCAGGTATTCAAAAACACACTCCTGTATATTGCCCTGATCCTTATTTTTGACCTTCTGGTCAACTCCATGTGCGGTTACGCGCTGGCGAAATTCGAGTTCAGAGGCAAGGGAGCGATCCTGAACCTGGTTGTCGCTTTGATGGTACTTCCTATGGAAGCGATCATGCTGCCGCTGTATATCGAGATGTCTCAGCTTGGCTGGGTCAACACACTGGCGGCTCTGGTTGTGCCCTTTATCGCAAAGTGCTTCTCCATCTATATGTTCCGGCAGTTCTTCTATGATATCCCGGACGATCTGATCGAGGCGGCGGCTATCGACGGGTGCAGCCCCATGGGTACCTTCTTTAAGATCGTGGTCCCCATTTCCAAGACCGTATACGCTACGGTATTTATCCTTGACTTTGTGGCACACTGGAATGACTTCATGTGGCCGTTCCTTGTTATGACAGGAGAGGACAAGAGAACCATCCAGCTGGCGGTTCAGTCCTTCTTCGGCACACAGCCGGTTCATTACAGCGCCATTATGGCGGCCCTGGTTGTTTCTGCGATCCCGATGATCATCATGTTCATCTTCATGCAGAAATATTATGTGGAAGGTATTGCTTCTTCCGGAATTAAAGGCTGATACAGAAAGGCAGAATTATTATATGATCAGTAAACTTTTACAGCAGGCTAGAGACTATGAAAAAGAGCATATGAAAGAGGTTGCTCCGGCAGAACGTCCCTGTTACCATGTGACAGGGGCCAGAGGATGGATCAACGACCCCAACGGATTTTCCTTCTATAAGGGAGAATATCATCTGTTTTACCAGTATTATCCCTATGAGAACAAGTGGGGTCCCATGCACTGGGGACATTCTGTCAGCAAAGACCTGATCACGTGGGAATACCGGCCTGCGGTCATGGCTCCGGATCAGCCCTACGATAATTTCGGCTGCTTTTCCGGAAGCGCTCTGGAACTGGATGACGGCCGCCATCTGATCATGTATACGGGCGTGGAAAAAGTACCCTACGCGGACGGCAGCATAAAACAGTACCAGGCTCAGTGCATGGCCGTGGGAGACGGCCGGGACTATGTGAAATATGAGGGAAATCCCGTTATCACGGTAAAAGATATCCCTGTGAGCGGAAGCTCGGAGGATTTCCGGGATCCGAAGATCTGGCAGGAGGACGACGGAAAGTTCTACGCCGTGGCGGCAGGCGCCGCCGGGGACGGGACCAGCAATATCCTTCTGTTCGGAAGCGAGGATGCTTTCCACTGGGAATTCCTGAATGTTCTGGATTCCAGCAGCAAAAAGCTGGGAGGAATGTGGGAATGTCCGGATTTCTTTGAACTGGACGGAAAGCATATGCTGATGGTAAGCCCCATGGCGATGATGCCGGAAGGCCTGAAATATCATGTGGGACACGGTACGCTCTGTATTTCCGGAACGTATGATAAAGCAGCGCATACATTCCGCAGGGAATCCGTACAGCCCATTGACAGCGGGATTGACTTTTACGCTCCCCAGACCATGCTCACGCCGGACGGCAGAAGAGTGATGGTGGCCTGGATGCAGGCATGGAGCAATACGAAATTCGTGCCTCACGGAGTGAAATATTTTGGACAGCTTACGGTTCCCAGAGAGCTGAGTTTCCGGGACGGACAGCTGATCCAGCAGCCGGTGCGCGAGCTTGACGCATACAGGACGGATCCGGTGCGCTACGACAGAGTGGAGATCACAGACGAGACTTCTCTGGAAGGCGTAAACGGAAGAGTTCTGGATATGACGGTAAACCTGCAGGCGGACGGAAACTACGAGGAGTTTATTATGAAAGTTGCCTGCGGAGATGAATACTACACCTCCGTCGCCTATGATCCGAAGAAAGAAGTGCTCTGTATAGACAGAAGCCACAGCGGATACCTGTTTGACATCCTTCACAGAAGAGAGATCCAGGTGCCTCCCTTGAATGGAGCGGTCACTTTAAGATGCGTGATGGACCGCTTCAGTCTGGAGATCTTTATCAATGACGGAAGCCAGACGGCGACGGTAACATATTTTACGCCCCTGGAAGCGGAAGGGATCACCTTCGCGGCGAAGGGGAAAGCAACCATAGGTATTGAGAAATA
>MHCFC02800__coassemble_551_pt1 | contig 25402 bp, 24 predicted proteins | sample MHCFC02800__metabat2_high_PE_055 | metagenome-assembled genome bin MHCFC02800 | reverse complement strand
GCAGAGGACTGAAAATCCTCGTGTCGCTGGTTCGATTCCGGCTCTGGGCATTTTTCCTTGGAAAATTCAATTGAAAGAGTAATATGCTAGTTAGAAAAAGCCTGGGCATTTTTCCTTGGGAAATTCAATTGAAAGAGTAATATGCTGGTTAGAAAAAGCCTGAGCATTTTTTCTTGAAAACTTTTCCTTGGAAATATGGGGTATTAGCTCAGTCGGTAGAGCACTTGACTTTTAATCAAGTTGTCCGGGGTTCGAATCCCCGATGCCTCATTCATTTAAAAATATACTCCTTTTATGAATGATAATATTCGTTTATATTGTTGTTCATAAAGGGAGTATATTTTTTTGTTCTATTTAATCTTTCTGAGGAATATATTTTTATTACCTGTGTAGCATAGGGAAGTGCGCAGCCCGGAAGCTGGACATGTAGGGTAGTAGCTTGTATGGAAAGAAGGAGGACTTTATGCGAAAAATAAAAAATTATTTTCACGGGTTTTTTACGGCAGTTCTGTGTATGCTGATCAATCTGTTTTCCGGAAAAAATGCAGAAAACACAAATACGGATGGACAAGTTCTTTCCTCTGGGCTAGGTGAAGGCGGAAGGAGCATATCGCTGATGATCAGATTCGCCGGAGAGTTAAAAAGATTAATCTGTAATGCTGCGAAATTTAAATCAGGGAGTTATATAAAAAAGAGTTTTTTCTGGCTTCAGGGTCCGGGAGACAGATTCAGAGTCCGTGGGAGGACTCGCTGAATAATTTATTTATACAGAGATAGTTACAGGATATGTTTTCTTGTGACCAATGTATAATAATAAAATTATAGAGATAGTCATATATTAAGATAAAACAAATGAAGGAAAAACTATGAGTCGAAAAGAAGTGATGTGGTTTTCCGGATTTGTCTTTTTATGGCTGTTTCCTTATTTTACCACGATTATCCTAAATGGTATGGATGTGGCGTTACTAAACCGTATGCCGGATGCGGAGGATCTTCTTCCTGCCGCGCTTTGCGTACAGATCCCGAAGGACTATGAAACAGCTGCAATAGAAGCGCAGGCTGTGATAGCAAGAACAAATCTTTGGCGTAAAATAGATGAACAGAAATATATTCCGGAAATACTTGCGGATATTGCTTCAGGATTAAGGGAAAGCCACGCAGGATGGGATTTTTATGATCCTGTCTATGAGAAAGCGGTACAAGAGACGGAAGGAAAGATTCTGACTTTTGAAGGAGAGCTGAAGCTTGTTCCGTATCATGAAATCAGCAGCGGACAGACACGGGACGGGGAATCTGCTTTTCATGACAGCAGATATGCTTATTTAAAATCAGTTGACAGCGGCGGAGATAAAAATGCGCCTGCTTATATAAACAGTACATATATACCCATGCAGCAAATGCCTTCAGAACTGGAGATTCAGGAGAGAGACGACAGCGGTTATGTAATCAGCCTTACAGCAGATGGCAGTCTTCTGGAAGGTGAATCCTTTGCCAGAGGGATGGGACTTTCATCGTCTGATTTCACCATACAGGAAATAGGCGGAGAAATCCGTTTCCTGTGTAAAGGACGGGGTCATGGTCTTGGATTTTCTCAATATGGCGGGAATGTCATGGCAGAGGCGGGAAGCTCCTGGGAAGAGATACTTTCTTTTTATTTTCCCGCGATGGAGCAGTGTGATGTGGATGATCTGAAAAAAACTGAATAGACTTACATATTCTGGACACCCTATAAATACAGAAATCATAAGCAGAGGTGAAAGGAATATGACGAAAAACAGAATCATAAAATATGCCGCAAATACAGCCCTTCTGGCAGTTCTTGCCGCAGCCGGGATAGGTGTCTATCAGCTGGGGACCGCCCCGTCGGATGAAAAAATAATCCAGGATAAGAATGCCCCGCAGACTGTAGAGGAGAATATGGAAGAGGAACCGCTGGTCGATGCGGGAACATCTCAGGTAGAGGCGGATCTGGAAAACGCCGGAGAGGGGAATCTTGCCGGAAATGATATCGCAGAAACAGAAGATACAACGGTAAATGAACCGGATTTTCAGGAGAACGGATCTGAAGAGACAACAGCGCAGAAAACAGATACGGATGCTGAGGATGTGGCCGATACTGCAGAAACCGGTATGGAGGAGACGACAGATGTCTCCGCAGAGGCGGCTTCCCTTCCGGAACTAAGTTTTTCCGAGGATACGCTGATGCAGTGGCCGGTGAACGGAAATATCCTTCTGGATTATAATATGGATCAGACTACTTATTTTCCTACTCTGGATCAGTATAAATTAAGCCCGGCCATTGCCGTACAGGCGGTGGAAGGCGCGCCGGTGACAGCTTCTGTAAGGGGAACTGTATATTCTGTTGAAGAGGATCCCCAGACGGGAACAACGGTAACCATGGAACTGGGAGACGGATATCAGGCAATATACGGACAGCTGAAAGATCTTGCGGTTTCAGAAGGAGAGACTGTGGAGCAGGGGGAGACGATCGGTTATATTGCCGCGCCTACGAAGTATTACAGCAAAGAGGGAAGCAATCTTTACTTTGCAATGAGGCAGAATGGAGAACCCGTTGATCCGATCATGTATCTGCCGTAAAAGGAAACTGTTCTTTAAAGTGGATGATTCACAAAATCAGTAAAACCTCGTATAATAAAGCAGGTGGGAATAAGAATCCGCAGCCGGAAGTTCTCCTACCTGCTTTTCTTTTTGTAAAATACCTGTTATGCCCGGCTGCTTTTCATATAGATAACGGGACAGCCGCTGCTGCCAGCGTGCCGGCGGCTGTCCTTTACATAGATCGTGCAGATGGACTGCTTTGAACTAACCGGACACAGAACTTCCGGGAGAAAGGGAAAAAACGGAACGATGAACTATACATATATGCTGGAGTGCGCTGACGGAAGCCTTTATACAGGATGGACAAACTGTCTGGAAAAGCGGCTGCAGGCTCATAACGGAGGCCGTGAAGGCGCAAAGTATACGAAAGCCAGAGGGCCGGTCCGCCTGGTATATTATGAGGGATACGCGACCAGAGAAGAGGCGATGAGACGGGAGTGCGCCATTAAAAAGCTGTCCAGAAAAGAGAAGCTGAGACTGACAGATTTCCAGGAAAACATGGAAGCTCACCCCGGAAAACTGGCGCCGCGCTGAAGTATGCCGGGGAATATAAAAAACAGCGGGACCGTTTAAAAATGGTTCCGCTGTTCCGGGAAAGACGCTGCATCATGCCCTTTGGTTTCTTATTATTAAACCGGCATTGCGGCGATAAAGAAATACATTACAATAAAATGGCAGGCGCTTCCAAGCATGATAAATACATGAAAAATTTCATGTGAACCGAAGCTCTGGTGTCTTGCATTAAATAAGGGAAGTTTCAGTCCGTAGATCACACCGCCGATGGTATAGATGATTCCTCCGGCCAGGAGCCACCCGAAGCCTGCTCTGGGCAGGGAATGAAAGATCGGCACAAACGCCAGAACGCACAGCCATCCCATGCCGATATACAGGACAGAAGACAGCCATTTGGGACAGTTGATCCAAAGACCCTTAAGCAGGATCCCCAGAATGGCGACGGTCCACACAAGTCCGCAGAGAATATATCCGATCCTGTTATGAAGCGCGATCAGGCATACAGGCGTATAACTTCCGGCGATCATAATAAAGATCATCATGTGATCCGCTTTGCGCAGCCGGCGGTTTACCTTTTCTGTAGAATCTACAGAATGGTAAACAGTACTGGCTGTATACAGCAGTATCATTGTCAGTATAAAAACTGCCAGAGCAACGATATGGAGTGTGTCAGAGTTTCTTGCTGCTTTTACAAGAAGAGGAGCGGCGCCTGCAGCCGCCAGAAGAACAGCAATACCATGGGTGATTGCGCTCCAGGGATCTTTTAGTTTCAGTTTCATAAAGTTCGCCTCCTGAGATGTCAATAACGTAAATATTAAAAACTTCACAATATAGTTTTTAATACTATGTTTTAAGTATACGGTAACTATATCACAAAAATACGTAAGAGAAAAGAGTTTTCATAAATATTTAATAATTTTTTTGATAATCAAAGCTTTGATATTTTGTATGCGCAGGTTCATGTCTGAAAGTATAAATTCCTCTGTTTTACAGATACTACATTTACGGGAAACAAAGGAGATAAATGTGAGAATGTAAAAACGGAGGAATCTTTATATGAAAGCTACAGGAATAGTAAGAAGAATTGACGATTTGGGAAGAGTTGTAATTCCCAAGGAGATCAGGAGAACTTTGAGAATTAAAGAAGGCACGCCTCTGGAGATATTTACGGACAGAGAGGGCGAGGTAATACTGAAAAAATATTCTCCTATCGGAGAACTGAGTGTTTTTGCAAAAGAATATGCGGAAGCGCTGTCTCAGACCACGGGGCTGCTTTCCTGCATCACAGACCATGATCAGGTGGTTGCCGCGGCCGGACAGGGAAGCAGAGAGTATTCAGGAAAAGGGATCAGTAAGGAACTGGAAGCGACTATCACCGCAAGAGAGGGAAAATGTTTTAACGCCAATGAAAAAGGAAAAATTCCGGTAGTGGAAAATCAGAAGGAAATAAACTGCGCGCAGACGATCCAGCCGATCATCTGCGCGGGAGACGCCATAGGGGCTGTGATTCTTATGGGAAAAAGCGAGAAAGATGTTTTTGGTAATCCTGAGAAAATGCTGGTGCAGACGGCAGCCGGATTTCTGGGAAGACAGATGGAACAGTAGAGAAGGCGTGAAGATACAGAAGCGGCCCGGAATATCCCGTTTTCCCAAAAAGGAAACAGAGGATATCCAGGCCGCTTTAAATTTAAATGATTTATTTATGTCAGCATTTTTCCGCAATCTCAAAGAGAAGCTGTTCTGTATCCTCCCAGCCGAGGCAGGGATCTGTGATGGAACAGCCGGGAACCATATGATCGTTGATATCCTGGCGTCCTTCCAGAAGATAACTCTCTATCATTACGCCTTTTACCAGTTTTTTCAGATCAGGATTATAATTCCTGCTGTGAAGGACTTCACTGACAATACGGATCTGTTCCTTATACTGTTTGTCAGAATTGGAATGGTTTACATCTACGATCACGGCAGGATTTCTCAGATCCCATCTGGAATAAAGTTCAGCCAGACGGCGAAGATCCTCATAATGATAATTTGGGATAGTCTGCCCGTATTTATTAACGCCGCCTCTCAGGATCGTGTGGGCGAGTTCGTTTCCTGAAGTTTCCACGTCAAATCCACGGTAAATGAAGTGGTGAGGATGCTGGGCTGCGGTTACGGAGTTCAGCATAACGGAAAGATCGCCGCTGGTGGGATTCTTCATCCCTACCGGGATATCCATACCGCTGGCGGTAAGACGGTGCTGCTGGTTCTCCACGGAACGCGCGCCGATGGCTTCATAGGAGAGCACGTCGTCCAGATAGCTGCGGTTTTCCGGATAAAGCATCTCATCCGCGGACGACAGCCCGGTTTCAGCCATTACGCGGATATGGAGCCGGCGGATCGCTATGATGCCGGCAAGAAGGTCAGGAGCCTTGTCCGGCTCGGGCTGATGGAGCATTCCCTTATAGCCGTCTCCCGTGGTACGGGGCTTGTTGGTGTAAACCCTGGGAATGATCATCAGTTTATCGGAGACCTGATCCGACACTTTTTTCAGCCGGCGTACATATTCGCAGACAGAATCTTCGTTATCAGCGGAACATGGTCCCACAAGAACGACAAATTTATCGGACTCGCCGGTGAAGATGCGGCGGATCTCCTGATCTCTCAGAGCTTTGGCAGCCTTAAGGTCCTCGCTGAGAGGATATTGTGATTTCAGAACTTCCGGCGAGGGAAGCTGATGATTTGTTTTCATGGACATGACGTTTCCTCCTTATCGCCTGTATTCGCAGCGCATGGAATACGATAGATCCTGAATGGCCGGATGTATCGGATGCGCGTTACTGATCGGTATTTTGAATTACGTTTTGAATTATATCATGATATCTCTGAAAATTCTACAGGATTCTCCGGATCGTTTTTCTCCAGGGAATGATATTCCTCAAGCGTCAGTCCCGTCATGGAGAGGTAGGACGCCAGAGGTTTTGTCACATAACGGATATGCCAGGGCATTTGGGGAAAGCCGGTGACGGCAGCCTTATTAGCCGGATAGCGGAGAATAAATCCGTAGAGCGGAGCATGTCCCGCCAGCCAGACGCTTTCCGGCGTTCGGACGAAATCTTCTGTCAGATGCATCTGAACGGCAGGGCAGGAAAGATCCAGAGCAAGACCGCTCTGATGCTCGCTGGTTCCGGGAGCGGCTATGTACGGATTTCTGGCATAAAGCTCCGCCTGCCGGGCATAGGAACGGTATCCGGAAACGCAGCACAGGTTCAGGCCTTCCCGGCGGCTCCTTGCGATCAGTTCCAGAGCGGCCCGGGCGGCGGTTTCCTCCAGAAGACGCTTCTCTTCGCCCGGCAGAGCGTCAAAAGGAAGCCCGATATCCACAAGTCCGGAAGGAATATACTCTTCCGGCAGCGGATGTTCCCGGTTGATCAGCCGGGTATAAATTTTATTCATAAAAATCCCCCCTCACCTTCTATTTTATGAAGGCAGAGAGGGGGATATGCTTTTATTAGACTTAGTCTCTTTCCAGAGATCTCATGCTCATTTCTTCCAGGAGATTTTTCTTCAGGTCGTAGAGCTGCTGGGAGAGGTCCACGTAAACCTTCTGGGGATTCACCAGACGGCGGGATTCATCCCAGAGGGTATTCTGCTCTTTCAGACAGTATTCTCTCAGCTCCATAACCTCCGGAGAGGTGTAGACGCGTTTTCCCTGGCGGATGACAGGGATCAGAAGTTCGCGGAGTTCATAGGTTCCTCCCAGGACTTTTGTCTTTTTCCAGGTATCTACCGGGTCGAAGATGATCATGGTTTCATTCGGATCAAAATGCTCGTCCGCCAGACAGATCAGGTCGGCCTTGATCTTGCCGGTGCTCTTGCTGTAAATACGGTAGATGGTCTTGTCGCCGGGGTTGGTGACCTTTTCGGTATTCTCAGAAAGTTTGATCTTCGGCGTAAAGGTGGCGCTTCCTGCATCTTTGACAGCAGCCAGCTTATAGACGCCGCCGAAAGCGGGATTGTCCTTGCTGGTGATAAGGTTGGTACCTACGCCCCAGGAATTGATCTTCGCGTCCTGGGTCTTCAGGCTGTCAATAAGATACTCGTCCAGATCGCTGGAGGCGGAGATAATGGCGTCGTCGAATCCGGCGGCGGCAAGCATCTTATAGGCTTCCTTGGAGAGATACGCCAGGTCGCCGCTGTCGATACGGATGCCGTATTTCGTAAGTTTCACGCCTTCCTCGCGCATTTCTTCAAAGACGCGGATCGCGTTGGGAACGCCGGACTTCAGCACGTCGTAGGTGTCTACCAGAAGCGTGCAGGAATCGGGGTACATTTTCGCGTATGTTTTGAAGGCGGTATATTCGTCGGGGAAGCTCATGATCCAGCTGTGGGCATGAGTTCCCAGCACGGGCATGTTGAACATCTGTCCGGCCAGGACGTTGGAGGTTCCGGCACATCCGGCGATCACTGCGGCCCGCGCGCCGTAGATACCCGCGTCGGGTCCCTGAGCTCTCCGAAGGCCGAATTCCATGATACTGTCACCCCGCGCGGCGTAGCATACCCTGGCCGCCTTGGTGGCGATCAGGCTCTGGTGGTTGATGATGTTCAGAATCGCGGTCTCCACAAGCTGCGCTTCCATGATCGGCGCGATGACTTTTACGATCGGTTCTCTGGGAAAGACCACAGTTCCTTCCGGGATGGCATAGATATCTCCGGTAAAATGGAAGGTACTGAGATATTCCAGGAAATCCTCCTGAAAAATATGAAGTCCTCTCAGATAATCAATATCCTCTTCGGTAAAATGAAGATTCTCTATATATTCAATCATCTGCTCCAGCCCGGCGGTAATGGCGAAACTGCCGCCGCAGGGGTTGGTGCGGTAAAACATATCGAAGATGACAGTCTGGTTTGTGGGGTTTTTGAAATACCCCTGCATCATGGTCAGTTCATAGAGATCCGTGAGCAGGGTCAGGTTTGTTGCTCTCATGTTGGTTCTCCTTCTTGTATTTTACATGATTTTTACAAGTTTATCATATTAAAGCCATACGTGAATTATAGTATAAAAAATCCGGCGTTTCAATATTTACATGCGTTGAATTCAAAGATATCCCGCGCGTATTTTAATTTCCTGCCTGAAAACAGAAAAAATTGAAAAAAAGGACTTGCATTTTCCCGGAGAGTATTATATAATACCACTTGTCGCAAGCGAAAAGCGAATACAGGGCTATCGCCAAATGGTAAGGCAACGGACTCTGACTCCGTCATTTCAAGGTTCGAATCCTTGTAGCCCTGCTTCAGAGCATCTCAGATGAGGTGCTCTTTTTTTGTCTTACAGGAGACACTTTAATGAGGGATTCCGGGAGCAGAAAAGAATCTGTACTCTTTCTTCTTCAGCGTGTGAGAATTTCTTGTAAAGGATTCGGATATTGAGTATAATTAATGATACATATTAACGGGAGGAACTGTTGCATGATCATCAGACAGTATATTAAGGACTTTGAAAATCTTGGCTTCGGCATGTTTGTACACTTTGGGCTCTACAGTGTGCTGGGAAAGGGAGAATGGGCGAAGAAACTGCTTGCCATCAGTGATGAAGAATATTATAAACTGGCGGAAGACTTTCATCCGGAACCGGACTGGGCGGACCGTCTTGTAACGACGGCGAAACGGGCGGGATGTAAATATATTACTTTAACCACCAGACATCACGACGGATATTCCCTCTATGATACCTGCGGGCTGAACGAGCTGGACGCGCCCCATACCTGCGGCCGCGATCTGGTGAGAGAATTTGTGGACGCCTGCCGGCGTCAGGATATCATTCCGTTCTTTTATCATACGCTGCTGGACTGGCATGAGGAATCCTACCGTACAGATTTCAGAGAATATCTGAAATATCTCCGGAAGAGTGTGGAACTTCTCTGCACCAATTACGGGAAGATCGGCGGGCTCTGGTTCGACGGCATGTGGGACAGGCTGGGAGACGACTGGGAAGAGGACGCTCTTTACGGATGTATCCGGAAGCATCAGCCGGACGCCATGATCATCAATAATACAGGACTCAGCGCGCTGGGAGCGCTGGGCCATATCGAACTGGACAGCGTGACCTTTGAGAGAGGCAAACCGCAGCCGCTGAACATGGACGGCGCTCCCAAGTATGTTGCCAGCGAGATGTGTCAGGTGTTTGCGGATCACTGGGGATATGCGAAAGAGGATCTGAATTACAAATCCCCTGCGGACATGATCCGCGATCTGGTCCTGTGCCGCCGTTACGGATCCAATCTCCTGATGAACGTGGGACCGAAGGGAGACGGTACGCTCAGGGAAATGGACGCGGCTGTCTATCATCTTATGGGAGAATGGGTTTCCCTGAACGGAGAGGCAGTCTACGAGCCCCATCCCTGCGGTATTGAAGTAGAGAACAAAAAGGAAGACTTTGTTCTGAAAAAAGACGGTACATATTATCTCTTCTGCGATCATCTGCCCATGGAGATCGATCCCAACGTGGGAAGAGAAGAGGAAGCGGATTATCGGGATGTTTTCCGGCTGGATCAGAAGATCAGGAAGATCACATGGCTGGACAATGGAGAAAATGTGGAATTTGAACAGAAGAACGGCAGAGTGACAGTGAAAACCGTGCCTTATACATATGGCCGCCAGCTTGTGGTTCGGGTGGCGAAAATTGAGACAGAATAAGAGAGATAAGGAAGTGCAGACATCATGGCTTACAGTTTCAGCAGCAGAGTACGGTACAGTGAGATCGGCGAAAACGGATTTCTTACGCTGCCGGGAATCCTGAATTATTTTCAGGACTGCACCACCTTCCAGTCGGAGGATATCGGGCTGGGAATGGACAGCCTGAAAGAGAGAAAGAGGATCTGGGTCCTTTCCGCCTGGCAGGTGATCGTAAAGAGATATCCGGCGCTGGGAGAGAGGATCGTAACATCCACCTGGCCCTATGGATTCCGGGGATTTATGGGGATGCGTAATTTTACTATGGATACGGAAGACGGGGAGAGGCTGGCCTGCGCCAATACGTTCTGGACGTTTATTAACGGAGAGACGGGACTTCCGGAGAAGCTGAAAGAGAGCGACATCAGCGGCTATCAGATGGAAGAGAAGCTGGATATGGATTACGCGCCCAGGAAGATCGTTCTCCCGGAGAGCTTTTCGGCGGAGGAAGCGTTTTCTGTGCAGAAGCACCATCTGGATACCAATCATCATGTGAACAACAGCCGGTATATCCAGATGGCAATGGATTATGTTCCGGCAGAGTTCTGTATCGGTCAGATGCGTGCGGAATATAAGCAGCAGGCGAGGCTTCATGATGTGATCCATCCGGAAAAAGCCGTAGAGGATGGAAAGATCACAGTCCTTCTTAATGACGGGGACGGCGGCACATACGCGGTGGTGGAGTTTTTACAGGCATAAATAAAAGGGCGGACTTCCGTAACAGATACAACTTGGTTTTTGCGGCATACAAGTATATAATAAGATACAGGAATATCCGAAAATCATCTGTAAAGGAGAAGGAACAATGCTGGAGAAATTAAAAGAAGAAGTTTATAAAGCCAATATGGATCTGCCGAAGTACGGGCTTGTAACATTTACCTGGGGAAATGTAAGCGGCATTGACAGAGAGAAAGGACTCTTTGTGATCAAACCCAGCGGAGTGGAGTATGACAGTCTGAAACCGGAAGATATGGTGGTTGTCGACCTTCAGGGAAACAAAGTTGAGGGCGAATACAATCCGTCTTCTGATACGGCTACACATGTGGTTCTCTACAACGCGTTCCCCAACATCGGCGGAATCGTACATACCCATTCTCCCTGGGCTACAAGCTGGGCACAGGCGGGAAGAGGGATTCCCTGCTATGGAACCACCCATGCGGATTATATCTACGGAGAGGTTCCCTGTGTGCGCAATCTGACAAAAGAAGAGATCGACGAGGCTTATGAGAAGAATACAGGCGTGCTGATCGCTGATTATTTCAAAGATAAGGATTATGAAGCCGTTCCCGCAGTGCTCTGCAAGAATCATGGTCCTTTTACCTGGGGCAAGGACGCGCATGAAGCGGTTCATAACGCGGTTGTGCTTGAAGAAGTGGCAAAGATGGCATGCCGCTGCGAGCTGATCAACCCGCAGGTGAAACCAGCTCCGCAGGAACTCCAGGATAAGCATTACTACAGAAAGCATGGCGCGAACGCTTATTACGGACAGATTAAAAAATGATCGTTCAGTTTCTTTGAAATTTGAAGAGTGCATAAAAGGGGATGCCGGTATGGCGTCCCCTTTTATGATGGGAAATCTTCAGGTCTGCTGACCTTTAACATATTTTTTAAATCCCTGTGTGTTAATGTCAAGAAAATTACCGAACATTAACACGTACAGGAGACGCAGGCTATATGAAGATTTACGACTATCAGGGAAAGAAAAATGTGAGCGGAGAGATGATCCGGCAGCTGCGGATAAAAAAGAGAATGTCCCAGAGCGACCTGGCCGCCAGGCTTCAGGTGGAGGGCGTGATGCTGGAAAGAGACAGTATCAGCCGGATCGAGAGCGGGACAAGATTCGTGGCGGATTATGAGCTGTTTGTATTTGCCAAAGTATTCGGGGTGGAGATGGCGGAGCTTCTGGAACTCCAGAAGAAGCCGTGAAGAAGTATACAGAAGGCCGGGCGGTTTGATTTCGCCGGGTCTTCTTTATTTCCTCCTGTTATTCACAGGCGGTTTGTGTTACAATAAAACGGAGAATAACTTGCCGCCATACGGCGGCGGATCGGAGAATATATATGATCGAACTTGGAAAGAAGCAGGAGCTTCTGGTAGTGAAATCTGTGGAATTCGGAGTATATCTGGGCGAAAAAGCGGACGCGAAGAACCGAGTGCTTCTTCCGGCGAAACAGGTGCCGGAAAACACCCGGGAGGGAGACCGCCTGGAGGTATTTATTTATAAAGATTCAAAAGACCGTCTGATCGCCACTACAAGGGAACCGGTAGTGACAGTGGGAGAGACAGCCCTTCTTACCGTGCGGCAGGTGACGAAGATCGGGGCCTTTCTTGACTGGGGTCTGGAGAAGGATCTGCTCCTGCCCTACCATGAGCAGACTGTCCGTGTCCGCGAAGGACAGGAATGTCTGGTGGCCCTTTATGTGGACAAGAGCAGCCGTCTCTGCGCCACAATGAAAGTGTATCCTTATCTTCGCTCGGATTCCCCCTATCAGAAGGGGGATCAGGTGCGGGGAAGAGTGTATCAGATCAGCGACAATTTCGGCGTGTTCGTAGCGGTGGACGATAAGTATTCGGCGCTGATACCCGCGAGAGAAACGGCAGGGAAATACAGGCCCGGCGAGATTCTGGATCTTCGTGTGACCGAGGTAAAAGAGGACGGAAAGCTGAACGTTACCAACCGCCAGAAAGCTTATCTGCAAATAGACGAGGACGCGGAAAACGTGCTCCAGGTCATTGAAGAATTTGCCGGAGTGCTGCCCTTTGACGACAAGGCCGCCCCGGAAGTGATCCGCAGAGAGTTCGGACTCAGCAAGAACGCCTTTAAGCGGGCGGTGGGCCATCTTCTGAAAGAGGGAAAGATCGAGATCCGCGAGAGGAAGATCTATCTGAAAGAAGAATAATACACAGGCATTTTCCGGCAGGCGCGGGAGAATGTCACAGACAGAAAGAGTGGATTTATGAATTTTACACACCTTCATGTTCATACAGAATACAGTCTGCTGGACGGATCCAACAAAATATCGGAGTATGTGGCCAGAGTGAAGGAACTGGGCATGGACAGCGCGGCGATCACAGACCACGGAGTGATGTACGGGGTGATCGACTTTTACCGCGCCGCAAAGGCGGCCGGGATCAATCCTGTCCTGGGCTGCGAGGTTTACGTTGCTCCCGGTTCCCGGTTTGACAGAGAGGCGGGAAGCGGGGAGGACCGCTATTACCATCTCGTCCTTCTGGCGGAGAATGATCAGGGATACAGCAACCTGATGAAGATCGTGTCCAAAGGCTTTGTGGAAGGATTTTACTATAAACCGAGAGTGGACCTTGAGCTTCTGGAGGAATATCATGAGGGGATCATCGCTTTAAGCGCCTGTCTGGCAGGCGAAGTGGCCCGTTTTCTCACCAGAGGAATGTACGAGGAGGCCAAAAAAGCCGCGCTGCGTTATCAGGATATTTTCGGGAAGGGAAACTTTTTCCTGGAGATGCAGGATCACGGAATCCCCGAGCAGCAGACTGTCAACCAGCAGCTGATGAGGATGCATTATGAGACGGGGATAGAGCTGGTGGCGACCAACGACGTGCACTATACTTTCGCGGACGACGCGGATCCCCACGACGTGCTTCTCTGCCTGCAGACAGGGAAGAAGCTGACAGACGAGGACCGTATGCGCTATGAAGGCGGACAGTACTATGTGAAGTCCCCCGAAGAAATGGCGCAGCTTTTCCCATACGCCCTTGAAGCTCTGGAAAATACCCATAAGATCGCGCAGAGATGTCATGTGGAGATCGAGTTCGGAGTGACGAAACTTCCGAAATATGACGTTCCGGAAGGATACACGGCGTGGGATTATCTCAACGAACTCTGCCGGAAAGGGCTTGAGGAGCGGTATCAGCCGGTGACGGAGGAACTCAGGGAGCGTCTGGATTACGAACTTTCCACGATCAGAAATATGGGATATGTGGATTATTTCCTTATTGTATGGGACTTTATCAAATACGCCAGAGACAATGATATCATGGTGGGCCCGGGAAGAGGATCCGCCGCGGGAAGCCTGGTGGCCTATACCTTAGGCATCACGCAGCTGGACCCCATGAAATATGATCTTCTGTTTGAGCGTTTCCTGAACCCGGAACGTGTTTCCATGCCGGATATCGACGTGGATTTCTGTTTTGAACGGAGACAGGAGGTTATCGACTATGTGGTGCGCAAATACGGCAAGGACCGTGTCGCACAGATCGTTACTTTTGGTACCCTGGCGGCCAGAGGAGTGATCCGTGACGTGGGCCGTGTGCTGGATATGCCCTACGCCCAGGTAGACGTGATCGCCAAGATGATCCCACAGGAACTGAATATCACCATCGACAGGGCGCTGGAGATGAATCCGGAGCTTAAGAAGGCCTATGAAGAGCAGGAGGATATCCGCAGGCTGATCGATACGGCAAGGCGTCTGGAAGGGCTTCCCCGCCATACGTCCATGCACGCCGCCGGCGTGGTGATCAGCCAGAAAGCCGTGGACGAATATGTTCCCCTGTCCCGCGCCCAGGACGGATCCATCACCACACAGTTTACCATGACCACCCTGGAGGAGCTGGGGCTTCTGAAGATGGATTTCCTGGGCCTGAGAACGCTGACGGTGATCCAGAACGCGGTGCATCTGGTGGAGCAGAACAGAGGGATCCGTCTGGATATCCGTAAAATAGATTTTAACGACAAAAAAGTTCTGGACTCTCTGGGAACCGGCCGCACCGACGGCGTGTTCCAGCTTGAGAGCGCGGGAATGAAAAGCTTTATGAAAGAGCTGAAACCTCAGAGCCTGGAGGATGTGATCGCGGGAATCTCCCTTTACCGTCCCGGCCCCATGGATTTCATTCCCCAGTATATCCGGGGCAAGAACCGTCCGGATACCATCCGGTACGACTGTCCTCAGCTGGAGCCGATCCTGAAGCCCACCTACGGGTGCATCGTGTATCAGGAACAGGTTATGCAGATCGTGCGTAATCTGGCGGGATATACACTGGGGCGAAGCGACCTGGTGCGCCGCGCCATGTCCAAGAAGAAAGCCTCTGTGATGGAGAAAGAGCGTCAGAACTTCGTTTACGGCAACGAGGAAGAAGGAGTTCCCGGATGTATCGCCAATGGAATTCCCGAGAAAGTGGCGAATAAGATTTATGATGAGATGATCGATTTCGCCAAGTACGCCTTCAATAAATCCCATGCGGCGGCTTACGCGGTGGTTTCCTATCAGACCGCTTTTCTGAAATACTATTATCCGGTGGAATTCATGGCCGCGCTGATGACGTCCGTAATCGAAATGCCCAGTAAGGTGGCGGAATATATCCTTGTATGCCGTCAGATGGGAATCCCGATCCTCCCGCCGGATGTGAACCGGGGGAATTATGGATTTTCTGTTGACGGAAACGGTATCCGCTACGGACTTTCCGCTATCAAAAGCGTGGGAAGGCCGGTGATCGAAGCTCTGGTAAAAGAAAGAGAGGACAGAGGTCCTTTCCTTTCCCTGAAAGATTTTGTGGAGAGGCTTGCGGGAACGGTCAATAAAAGAGCCATAGAGAACTTTATCAAATCGGGAGCGCTGGACTGTCTGGAGGGGAACCGCAGGCAGAAGATGACAGTTTACGGTCAGATCGTGGACAGCGCCGCCCAGGAGAAGAAGAATACAGTTGCCGGACAGCTCAGCCTTTTTGATCTGGCGGGAGATGATGTGAAGAAGGATTTCGAGATCCGGATGCCGGATGTGGACGAGTATGACAAGGACACGCTGCTGGCTTTCGAGAAAGAAGTTCTGGGAATCTATCTCAGCGGACATCCTCTGGAACAGTGCAGAGATATCATGGAAAAGATGATAACCGCGAAGACCACGGATTTCCAGCCGGAGGAGGACAGCGGGATCCCCAAAGTCCGCGACGGGCAGAAAGTGATCATAGGCGGTATGATCGCGGATAAAACCATCAAATATACAAAGAATAACAAGGTGATGGCTTTCCTTACCATAGAAGATCTGGTGGGAACGGTGGAGGTCGTTGTTTTCCCCAGAGACTATGAAAAGTGGAACACGCTTCTGCAGGACGAGGCGAGGATCTTTATCCAGGGACGCGTCAGTGCGGAGGACGAAAAGGCCAGCAAACTGATCCTGGAAAAAGTGAGAGCTTTTGACGATATGCCGAGAGAGCTGTGGATCCAGTTCAGAGACCGGGAGGACTACGGCGGCAGCGAGCAGGAGCTGATAGAATATTTAAGAGGGAATCCCGGACATGACAGCGTTGTGATCTACCTGAAGGATGTGAACGCCATGAAGAGACTTCCCGCAGCTTTCCATGTTAAGATCAGCGATTCCTGGATGGAAGGACTGAGGAAAAAATATGGGGAGTCCAATGTTAAAGTTGTGCAAAGAGTATTGAAAAACTTCTGAAAATGCTTTAAACTATAACCGAATATGTGTGGAACAGATTAGTGTCGGTCTTCTGTTTCCTGACAGAGGATCAGAATATGGAGGAATGGAATCATGGCAGAAAAGAAGATAAAAACCATCGGCGTGCTGACCAGCGGCGGGGATGCCCCGGGAATGAATGCCGCGATCCGTGCGGTTGTCCGGAGAGGTCTCAGCAGCGGCCTGAATGTAAAAGGTATTTATAAAGGATATAACGGACTGTTAAATGAAGAGATCATAGATATGACTGCCAAAGACGTATCTGATACCATCCAGAGAGGCGGTACGATCCTGTATACTGCAAGGTGCGCGGAGTTCCGCACGCCGGAAGGACAGGAGAGAGGAGCCGAAGTCTGCAGGAAACACGGGATCGAGGGCCTGGTTGTCATCGGTGGAGACGGTTCTTTTGCAGGCGCGCAGAAGCTGGCCAATCTGGGTATCAATACCATCGGAGTTCCCGGTACCATAGACCTTGATATTGCCTGTACAGAGTACACCATCGGATTTGACACGGCTGTGAATACGGCTATGGAGGCGATCGACAAGGTGCGTGATACTTCCACTTCCCATGAGCGCTGCAGTATCATTGAGGTAATGGGCCGCAACGCCGGTTATCTGGCTATGTGGTGCGGTATCGCCAACGGCGCCGAGGACGTGCTGATCCCGGAGAAATACGATTATGACGAGCAGAAGCTGATCAACAATATCATCGCAAGCCGTAAGGCGGGCAAGAAACATCATATCATTATCAACGCCGAGGGTATCGGCCATTCCGAAGCCATGGCGAAACGTATTGAGGCGGCTACGGGAATCGAGACCCGCGCAACCATACTGGGACACATGCAGCGTGGCGGAAGTCCTACCTGCAAGGACCGTGTATACGCGTCCATGATGGGAGCACTTGCCGTGGATCTTCTTGTTCAGGGCAAGACCTGCCGTGTCGTAGGATACCGTCACGGTGAATTTATGGACTTTGATATCAATGAAGCGCTTGCTATGAAGAAAGACGTATCTCCCTACATGTGGGAGGTATGCAATTCCCTTTCTCACAATTATAAAAAATAATGGCATTTCCGGCAGGAATGCAGGACAGACAAAATCTTTACAGGAGACCACCGTCAGGCGGTCTCCGTTATGTATAAAGGAGCATCCATGATCACAAGCCTTAAGAATCCGCAGATCCGGAATATTATCCAACTGAACCAGAAGGCAAAAGAGCGGAGAGTACAGAAGCTTTTTACCGCGGAAGGAAGGAAGATGTTCCTGGAGGCGCCGGCGGATTGGGTGGAGAAAGTGTATGTCTCCGAAACCATAGAGAAGGACGAGGAGCTGATGGCCCGGGTACAGAGGTTTCCCATGGAGACGGTTTCCGATACGGTTTTCCGTCAGATGTGCGACACGCAGACGCCGCAGGGGATACTGACCGTTCTGCGGTCCCCGTCCTATGATATGGAGGATCTTCTGCGGAAAAAGAACCCGCTTCTTATGATCCTGGAGGATCTGCAGGATCCCGGCAACGCGGGAACAATCCTGCGGACAGGAGAGGGAGCGGGAGTCAGCGGGATCTTCCTCACCAGAACCTGTGTGGATATTACAAATCCCAAGGTGATCCGGGGTACAATGGGATCCATATACAGGGTGCCTTTTTTCTATGTGGAGGATGTGCCTTCCCTGAAAGAAATGCTTAAGGGAAGAGGAATCCGTTTTTTTGCCGCTCATTTACAGGGTAGAAATCAGTACTATGAGGAATCCTATCAGGGAGGAAGCGCCTTCCTCATCGGCAACGAGGGAAAGGGTCTTACGGAAGAGGCCGCGGAAGCGGCGGACTGCCTGATCCGTATTCCCATGGAAGGACAGGTGGAATCTCTGAACGCCGCCATGGCAGCGGGGATCCTGATGTACGAGGCGGCGCGTCAGCGGCGGACGGGGAAGTGACAGGAGGGATATTATGGAGTTTGCAATGGGACCGATAGCATGGCTGGTACTGGTCGCTGTCCTTCTGGTGATCGAGGCGGTTACCGTAGGGCTGACGACGATCTGGTTCGCGGGAGGAGCGCTTGTGGCCGCGGTTGCTTCCTGGCTGGGAGCCGGGGAGATCGTGCAGTGGATACTTTTCCTGGCGGTATCGCTGGTGCTTCTGATCTTCACCAGGCCGGTGGCGGTGAAATATATGAACCGTAAGGTTTCCCACACGAACGCCGACAGCCTGATCGGGAAGAAGGCCGTTGTGATCCAGGAGATCAATAACCTTGCGCAGACGGGACAGGTGAAGATCAATGATCTGGAGTGGATGGCAAGGACAGAGAATGACGACAGCGTCATTCCGGAGAAGACCATAGTTGTGATCAGAGAAATAGAGGGTGTCAAATTGATCGTAGAGGAAGAAAAGGAGGGTTAAATCATGGGTGGACTTATTTTTGTTATCATTATCTGTATTCTGGCGCTGTGGATCCTGGCGTCCTGTATCAGGATCGTGCCGCAGGCGTACGCGGTTGTCCTGGAGAGACTCGGCGCGTACCGGACCACATGGAATACGGGAATTCATTTCAAGGTGCCTTTTATCGAGCGTGTTGCCCGTAAGGTCAATCTGAAAGAGCAGGTTGTAGATTTTCCGCCCCAGCCTGTTATTACCAAGGATAACGTAACTATGCAGATCGATACGGTGGTGTTTTTCCAGATCACGGATCCCAAGCTGTTTGCCTACGGCGTGGAGAATCCCATCATGGCAATTGAGAATCTGTCGGCTACCACCCTCCGGAATATCATCGGCGATATGGAGCTGGACGAGACTCTCACCTCCCGCGAGGTGATCAACACCAAGATGCGCGCGTCCCTTGACGTTGCCACAGATCCCTGGGGTATCAAGGTCAACCGCGTGGAGCTGAAAAACATCATTCCTCCGGCGGCCATCCAGGACGCTATGGAGAAGCAGATGAAGGCGGAGCGTGAGCGCCGTGAGGCGATCCTGATCGCGGAAGGCGAGAAACGTTCCACCATCCTTGTGGCGGAAGGTAAGAAACAGTCCGCGATCCTTGACGCGGAGGCTGAGAAGCAGGCGGCGCTCCTCCGTGCGGAAGCGCAGAAGGAGCGTATGATCAAAGAGGCGGAAGGCCAGGCGGAGGCTGTTCTGAAGGTGCAGAACGCCAATGCGGAAGGTATCCGCATGATCCGCGAGGCGGGAGCCGATAAGGCGGTGCTGACGCTGAAGAGCCTGGAGGCCTTCATGAAAGCTGCGGACGGCAAAGCCACGAAGATCATTATCCCGTCTGAGATCCAGGGCGTGGCCGGTCTGGCGTCCTCCCTGAAGGAGATCGTTACTGAGAACAAGACGGAACAGTAAGAGGAAAATATGCGGAGGCGGCGCAATCGCTGCCCTTCGCTGAAATAAGAGGAGAGATTATTATGAACTTAAAAGGACGGAATTTCCTGACACTGAAGGACTTTACACCGGAGGAGATCACTTATCTTCTGGATCTTTCCGCAAAATTAAAGGCAAAGAAAAAAAGCGGAGAATCCCATGAATACCACAAAGGCAAAAATGTTGCCCTGATTTTTGAAAAAACAAGCACAAGAACCCGCTGCGCTTTTGAAGTGGCGGCTCATGACCTGGGAATGGGAACCACTTATCTGGATCCGTCAGGTTCCCAGATCGGCAAGAAGGAAAGTATCGCGGATACCGCCAGAGTCCTGGGAAGAATGTACGATGGTATCGAGTACCGCGGTTTCGGACAGGAGATCGTGGAGGAGCTTGCGAAATACGCGGGAGTTCCCGTATGGAACGGTCTTACCAATGAATATCATCCCACACAGATGCTGGCGGATATGCTTACGATCCGGGAGCATTTCGGGAAACTTAAGGGCATCAGCCTTGTATATATGGGAGATGCCCGCTACAATATGGGAAATTCTCTGATGATCGCCTGCGCGAAGCTGGGAATGCATTTCTCAGCCTGCACGACGAAGAAATACTTCCCCAATGAGGAACTGGTTGCTCTCTGCCGCGGCTGGGCTGAGGAATCCGGCGGAACCGTCACTCTCACAGAAGATGTGAAAGCGGGAACGAAGAACGCGGATGTGATCTATACAGACGTGTGGGTTTCCATGGGCGAACCGGACGAAGTGTGGGAAGAGAGGATCCATGATCTGACGCCCTACAAGGTAACGGCTGAGGTGATGAAAAACGCAGGAGAGAACGCGATTTTCCTGCACTGCCTGCCTTCCTTCCATGACCTGAAGACAAAGATCGGCAAAGAGATGGGAGAACGTTTCCACCTTACCGATATGGAAGTGACGGACGAGGTGTTTGAATCCCCGCAGTCTCTTGTATTTGACGAGGCGGAGAACCGTATGCACACCATTAAGGCAGTGATGGCTGCCACTCTGGGAATGCCGGAATAATGGAATCAGATATGTACGATCAGAATACAATTACAGACGCAGTACATACAAAATGGGCGGGCAAAACCGTCCATTTTGTAAAAGAAACAGATTCTACCAATGAATGGGCAAAACAGCTGTCGCGGCAGGGGGCTCCCCACGGAACCCTCGCGGCGGCAGAATTTCAGTCTGCGGGAAAAGGAAGGCTGGGACGGATATGGAAAGCGCCGGAAGGAAGTTCGGTGATGATGTCCCTTCTTCTGCGCCCCTCTTTTGAACCGCAGTACGCGTCCATGCTTACGCTGGTGATGGGGCTGAGCGCAGCCCGCGCTATCGGGGATTCCGGTATTGACGTATCCATCAAATGGCCCAATGATATTGTGGCCTCCGGACGGAAGCTCTGCGGGATCCTTACGGAGATGGGGCTGGAGAACGGGAAGATCCGGGAAGTGGTCGTCGGCGTGGGGATCAATGTAAATACAGAGAGTTTTCCGGAGGAGCTTGCGGACAAGGCGACGTCCATGTATCTGGAAACCGGAAAATATACGGACAGAAACCGGCTGATCGCCGGTGTGCTGGAGAATTTCGAGCAATACTATGGGAAATTCGTCCGTACCTGCGATCTTGGCGGCATGCTGGAGGATTACAACAGGCTTCTCGCCAACAGAGACAGGCCGGTGCGGGTCCTTGACAGGCAGAATTCCTTCGAGGGAACGGCTCTCGGGATCAGCAGCACAGGGGGGCTTCTTGTGCGGACGGAAACCGGGGAGATCCGGGAAGTCCGGGGCGGAGAAGTGTCCGTGCGGGGTCTGTATAGTTACGTCTGAGAGGAGTAAAATATGTATCAGGACAAAGTTGTGCTCTGCGGCGCCAGCGCCTATGAGCAAAAATATTATTTTAATCAGGATTTCGATTCGCTGCCGGAGGCGGTAAAAAAAGAACTGCAGATCATGTGCGTCCTTTATACCGAGGAGATCGGCGGGATCCTCACGCTGGAGTTCGACGAGAACGGAAGCCTTCAGTTTAAGACAGAGGCGCTGGACGCGGACGCCATGTACGATGAGATCGGCAGCGTGCTGAGGATCAAGAAACTGCAGACAGAGAAGAGAGAGCTTCTGGAAGCGCTGGAAATGTACTACAGAGTATTTTTCCTGGGGAATATTCCCGAAGAAGTGGAGAAAAATGTGGATAACGGAGACTGAGGCATGAAGGGAAAGTGGAAAATCGGCAGTGTGGAGATTGAGAATCCCTTTGTGCTGGCTCCCATGGCGGGGATTACGGATCTGCCATTCCGTCTGCTCTGCAAAGAGCAGGGAGCGGGCCTTCTCTATACGGAGATGGTCAGCGCCAAGGCGATCTCCTACCATAACAGAAACACTGTTTCCCTGATGGAGACAGATCCGAAAGAGCATCCGGTGGCGCTGCAGCTTTTCGGCAGCGAGCCGGAGCTGATGGGAGAAGTAGCGAAGAGCATAGAGGACCAGCCTTTCGATATCCTTGACATTAATATGGGATGCCCGGTGCCGAAGGTGGTAAACAACGGCGAGGGTTCCGCCCTTCTGAAAGACCCGGCGCTGATCCGGGAGATCATTAAAGCGGTTTCCGGCGCTGTCAGGAAGCCTGTCACTGCGAAGATGAGAATCGGATTCGAAGGAGCCGACGTTGACCCGGTGGAGATCGCCAGAATCATGGAGGACGCCGGAGCGGCCGCCATAGCCGTCCACGGGCGTACCCGGCAGCAGTATTATTTCGGCCAGGCGGACTGGGAGACGATCCGCAGGATCAAAGAGGCGGTTTCTGTTCCGGTGATCGGCAACGGAGATGTGGATTCTCCGGAGAAGGCGGAAGCCATGTTCCGGGAGACCGGCTGCGACGCGGTGATGATCGGCCGGGCAGTGCGGGGAAATCCCTGGATCTTCCGGGAGATGAACCATTATTTTGCCACGGGAGAGCTTCTTCCCGGACCGTCTCTGGAGGAGCTGAAGGAAGAAATACTCCGTCACGCCAGGATGCAGATCGAGAAAAAAGGAGAGTACACAGGGATCCGGGAAATGCGCAAGCATGTGGCCTGGTATACGGCGGGAATAAGGCACAGCGCGGGGATCCGGAGAGAGTCGAATCTTATCTCTTCGTACGGGGAGCTGGAAAGGCTTCTGGAGCGGTTTAACGCTTGACAACAGGCGGTGTTTTCGGTATAATACATGAATTGTGAATATCAGATGTCTCATCTGTATTTTGAAAGGGAGTAAGGTATTATGGAAGAAAAGAAGAACTTACTGACTTATGCAGGACTTCAGAAATTAGAGGAAGAGCTGCATGACTTGAAAGTGGTAAAAAGAAAAGAAGTAGCGGAGAAGATCAAGGAAGCCAGAGAGCAGGGAGACCTTTCCGAGAATGCCGAGTACGACGCAGCGAAAGACGAACAGAGAGATATCGAGGCACGAATTGAAGAAATTGAGAAAATACTGAAGAATGCGGAAGTCGTGGTTGAAGATGAGGTTGATCTGGACCGGATCAGTGTTGGCTGCAAGGTGAAGGTTCACGACTACGATTTCGATGAGGATATGGAACTGAAGATCGTAGGATCTACAGAGGCCAACAGCCTGGAAGGCAAGATCTCCAATGAATCTCCGGTAGGCAAGGCTCTTATGGGCGCTCATACAGGAGATGTGGTTGAAGTGGAGATGCCCGCCGGTATCATGAAGTATAAGGTGCTTGAGATCCAGAGAAACATCTGATCCGTAAGGCCGGATAAGAGCCGGCACCGATTAAGAGTGGAAAGCTAAGAGCAGCGCCGCCGCGCGGAGGAGAGGATTCCCCTGTGCTCCGGCGCTGTCTTCAGAAAATGAATAAAATTAAGGAGGCACGAAAGTGGCAGAGCAGAAGAAGCAGGAGCAGGATCTGAACCAGATCCTGAAGGTACGCCGGGAGAAGCTCTCCGAGCTTCAGGCAAACGGGAGAGATCCCTTCAAAATCGTAAAATATGAAGTATCACATCACAGCCAGGATATCAAAGACCATTTCGAAGAGCTGGAGGATCAGACAGTAACCGTGGCAGGACGTATGATGTCCAAGCGTGTCATGGGAAAGGCTTCTTTCTGTCATGTGCAGGATCTGAAGGGAACCATTCAGTCCTATGTGGCAAGAGACAGTCTGGGCGAAGAAGCATATAAAGATTTCAAGAAACTGGACGTGGGCGATATCATCGGCGTAAAGGGCCAGGTATTCCGGACGAAAACAGGAGAGATCTCCATCCATGCTTCCGAGATCACTCTTCTGTCCAAGAGCCTTCAGGTGCTTCCGGAGAAATTCCACGGCCTGACCAACACGGATCTCCGCTACCGCCAGAGATATGTGGATCTGATCATGAACCCGGAAGTAAAAGATACCTTTATCAAGCGTTCCAAAATCATCAGCGCGATCCGCAGATATCTTGACGGACAGGGCTTCATGGAAGTGGAGACTCCCATGCTGGTGTCAAACGCCGGCGGCGCCGCGGCCCGTCCTTTTGAGACACATTTCAACGCTCTGGACGAAGATCTGAAGCTTCGTATTTCTCTTGAGCTTTATCTTAAGAGACTGATCGTAGGCGGTCTGGAGAGAGTATATGAGATCGGACGTGTATTCCGAAACGAAGGTCTTGACACCCGTCACAATCCGGAATTTACCCTGATGGAGCTTTATCAGGCGTATACAGACTACAACGGCATGATGGATCTTACAGAGAACCTGTACCGCTTCGTGGCGCAGGAAGTCCTGGGAACCACGAAGATCGTATACAACGGCGTGGAGATGGATCTCGGCAAGCCTTTCGAGCGTATCACCATGGTTGACGCTGTGAAGAAATATGCCGGGGTTGACTGGAATGAAGTGGAGACGCTGGAGCAGGCGAGAGAACTTGCCAAAGCGCACAATATCGAGTTCGAGGAGCGTCACAAGAAGGGCGATATCCTGAACCTCTTCTTTGAGACTTATGTGGAGGAACATCTGATCCAGCCTACATTCCTGATGGATCATCCGATTGAGATCTCTCCTCTTACCAAGAAGAAACCGGAAAATCCGGAATATGTGGAGCGTTTCGAGTTCTTCATGAACGGCTGGGAAATGGCGAACGCCTACTCCGAGCTGAACGATCCCATTGACCAGAGAGAGCGTTTCAAAGCACAGGAGGAACAGCTGGCTCAGGGCGACGAGGAAGCCAATACCACAGACGAAGACTTCCTGAACGCTCTGGAAGTAGGCATGCCGCCCACGGGAGGAATCGGATTCGGTATCGACCGTATGGTGATGCTGCTCACAGATTCCGCAGCCATACGTGATGTGCTGGCCTTCCCCACGATGAAGAGTCTGGGCGGTTCCGACAGCAAAAAGGCGGGAAAAGCGGAAAATACTGTTTCCGCCGGCGCAGACGCGGCAGTTTCGGCTTCTTCTGTGAAGCTTGATTTCTCCAAGGTGAAGATCGAGCCGCTGTTTGAGGATTTTGTGGACTTCGATACTTTCAGCAAGTCTGATTTCCGTGTTGTGAAGGTGAAAGCCTGTGAGGCAGTGCCGAAGAGCAAAAAGCTTCTGCAGTTCAAACTGGATGACGGAAGCGGCGTTGACCGTGTGATATTAAGCGGCATCCATGATTATTATGAGCCGGAAGAGCTGGTAGGAAAGACCTGCATCGCGATCACCAACCTGCCGCCCAGAAAGATGATGGGAATCGATTCCTGCGGTATGCTGATCAGCGCTGTGTA
>MHCFC02800__coassemble_534_pt1 | contig 26954 bp, 21 predicted proteins | sample MHCFC02800__metabat2_high_PE_055 | metagenome-assembled genome bin MHCFC02800 | reverse complement strand
CGATCCATCTATCTAATGCTTCTTTTGTTTGTTTGAGAATAGTGTAAATTTGTAGATGGATTAACAGAACCTTCTAACGCATATGAAAAAATGTTTTTTTGTAGATAAAGAATATCATTGAATAAATGACGATCCAAAAAGAATAATTTATATCCACTTTGTTTTGTGGAATATACCGCTGGTCAGAAGAGACTGGCGGTATTTTATGTGTTCTAAAAAAGCGGAATCCTGGTTGATAGTCAGTTTTATCGCACACCATGTCTGGTACACTGGAAAAAATGAAAGAAGGTGTATCTTTATGGAAGAAAACTTATGGTGGGAAGATTTTTTAAATTCACAGGAAACGGAAGATGGTTTTATTATAACTGAACGTTCGGGTATTCTTCATGACAGGGACTGCTTTTATGCGGACAGGATTAGACACGGCAATAGAACAGATATGATCCGGCCTTCAGCGGGGCTTCGTTTCTGCAGATACTGTCAGAGAAAGGCAGCAATACGAAATGGTATTACAGATTATGGGAATTACAAAATATATGAGAAATATTTTGACCAGAATCAGGTAAGTACCGATTTGTTAATCCGGCTGTTTGTGGAAAAAGGCGCAGAAGCTACAATTTTTGCAGACGGGATCCATATTGTATGTGGTGAAGATAAATGGAAACTGAAATGGAACTGTAAAAAAGGAAGAAGTATTTTGAAACATAATAATTATGTGCGAAGCGCCGCCGGCAGCAGATATATTACCAAAGGCTACCACGAACAGCGTATCAGGAGAAATACGGTTCCGGAGGCAATCTGCTACATCATAGCATATGATTATGAGGCATATCATGGAGAAACTAATTGAATAAGCATCTGCGGACGATTATAATAAAAGTAATTGAAGAAGGCTGGGTTCTTGAGTAAGGTAAACATGAGAGAAAAAATTTTTAAGTATGTGAAAGAAAAATATAAGATCAAACCGGATTACCCGTTTTCTACGTTTCCGGATTATCCTGTTCTCCGCCATGAGGACAACAGGAAGTGGTTTGCTCTGATCATGGAGATTTCCGGGGAAAAGCTGGGACTAAAAGGTGCAGAATATGTTGATATCATGAATGTGAAGCTGGGAGATCCCATGCTTGTGGATGTGCTTGTACATCAGCCCGGATATTTTCACGGATATCACATTGCCAGGGGAAACTGGATCTCCATTCTGCTGGACGGAACGGTCCCTTTTGAAGAAATATGCCAGTGGATCGACGAAAGCTATGCAGTGACGGCTTCGAAACAGAAAAAGCAGAAGATGAGGCCGCCGAAGGAATGGATTATACCTGCCAATCCCGATTACTATGATATTATTCATGCCTTTGACGATACTCAGGAAATTGAATGGAAACAGGGCAGGGGGATCAAGGCCGGGGATACGGTGTTTCTCTATGTGGGAGCCCCTGTTTCGGCGATTTTATATAAATGCAGAGTGATGGAGACGGATATTCCATATCATTACAGCGATGAGAATCTGACCATCACTGCGGTAATGAAGATAAAACTGCAGAAACGGTATAAACCATCGCAGTTTACATTTGAGAAACTGAAAGAAAAATATGGGATCTATGCTGTCAGGGGACCGAGAGGAATACCGGACAGCCTGAGCGAGGCGTTGAAGAAATAAATGGTTCAGTTTTTTCAGAACCGGCAGTAAGGGAGAGCCAGCGTGAATAGAAAAAAAGACGAAATAAGTATCCGCTCCAGTGCGGCGGAATATCTGACCTATGTAGCATCGGTCGGAGATCAGCAGGACAGCATTGAAATGCGATATGAGGATGAGAACATATGGCTGACACAGAAGATGATGGCCACATTGTATGATGTAAGTGTGGCTGCTATTAATCAACATATAAAAAAAATATATGAGGATTCAGAATTGGAGCCAGAATCAACTATTAAGAAATTCTTAATAGTTCAAATGGAAGGGACCCGGCAGAGTTGATCTACGAACGGGCCGATGAAGGGAAACTGCATATGGGCCGACAACATGGGCGTCTGCGCCGGAAGGAAAAATAGTAAAAAGCGATGTCAGCATTGCCAAGAACTATCTTACCGAGAAGGAAATGCGTTCATTGGAACGAATTGTATCTGCATATCTCGATCTGGCGGAGGATCGTGCCGAACGACACATTCCCATGACAATGGAAGACTGGTCGAAACGACTGGATTTGTTTCTCATGGCAGATGACAGAAAAGTTCTGCAGGATGCAGGAAAAATTACAGCAGAGATTGCGAAGGAAAAGGCTGAAACGGAATTTGAAAAATACAGAGTGATCCAGGACAGATTATATATGTCGGATTTTGACAGATATCTCCTGGAATTAGAGGACAATATGAAAAATCAATTCTGAAAGATTAAAGATTGTTTACGGAGATGCGGGAGTTTCGGGGAATGGAAATGGAGAAAAATATGACATACGGAAAAGCAATTGAACTATTTCTGGTAAATGGGACTTCTGACAGTCTTGTTACAGCAGAACTTTCCAACTGGAATGGAAAGGCGATTAAGATTCCCAGAACAGAGATACAGGGATGTGACAGGGATGATATAAAAGGCGCAGGAGTTTATTTTCTGTTTTGCCAGGAAGAAGACGGTACAGATTCTGTTTACATAGGGGAAGCGGAAAATATTCTGGAACGTCTGAATCAGCATCTCAGAGATTATCAGTCAGGAAAAGAAAAATATTACTGGAATACAGCAGTGATTTTTGTTGGAAGAGATTTAAATAAGGCGCTGATCCGATATCTTGAGAACCGTCTGGTGGAAATAGCCCGTGAATGCGGCCGGTATACGGTTCTGACAAAAAACACCTATAAAAACACAGTAATGAAAGAATCCCAGATTGCCGTTATGGAAGAGTTTATTGCTAATATAAAAGTTCTGATCAGTACCCTGGGATATAAAGTTCTTGTTCGCGCGCCCCAGGCAACAAATGATACAGTATATTTGTTTTGTAAAGGTTCCGGTGCGGCGGCAAAAGGGTTCGTAAGCCAGGAGGGATTTACAGTTCTGAAGGATTCGATAATATCGGATCATATTGTTCCTTCGCTGGAGACAAAAGGAAAGACATACTTTGTTCTGAGAAATAAACTGGAGACAGACGGAACTATAGTAGACAGAAAATTTACAAAAAACTATGAGTTCAGCGCTCCGTCCGCAGCCTCGGCTGTTGTTCTGGGACATTCCTCAAATGGAAATATAGACTGGAAAACAGCGGATGGAACCAGACTGAAAGATCTTTAATAATATGACAGTATATGGAAGGAAAGTATGGGACGGACCAATACCTCAGGAAGAAAATATTTGCGGCGTGCTTAAAAAACACATGACCGCCAATCCCCCTGCATACATTGTAAAAACGATGTTTGCAGGGGTTTTTCCTTGAAAGATTATATTGAAGAGCGGGCGGTGGAGATTGCGTCCTATATTATTGAAACGAAGGCGACGGTACGGCAGACGGCGAAGAAGTTCGGGATCAGCAAGAGTACGGTACATAAAGACGTTACCGAACGCCTTTCCCAGCTTAATCCCGCCCTGGCGGTGCAGGCGCGGGCGGTTCTTGACGTGAACAAGCAGGAGCGGCACATCCGGGGCGGGATGGCGACCCGGGAGAAATACCTCCATTTGCACAGTTGATAATCCGTGCAGGGATTCTTCCTTCGTCCCCCCTGTTGACAACAATACCTTCCCGCAGGTACAATAATGTTCATAAACATCCCGGGGAGGAATTGCAATGCGTCTGCAGACAGTACAGGAAGCGCTGAAGAAGAAAAATATTTCTTATGAATATACAGAGGAGGACGGCTGCGGGAGCCTGGATTTCATGTTCCGTGGCCTGAGCTTTCATGTGTGGGAATACTGTGACGGCGGCTGGGGAGCCGAAACCAACGTGTTCGCGGCAGGCCGCAGCGAGGACATCGAGGGGGATTATGAAGAGATCATTTCCCGGGAGATCCTCTCCTGGCCGGATATGATCGCCTGAATACCGGAGGTTTGGAACCCTGGTCGTAAATAACAGACCGGAATAACGAATGCAGGGATTCGAGGACGTATGTTTACAGCTGGAACTGTCCCGGATCCTGCGCCGGGACCCGCCGGCGGATTCCGGCAGACAGCAGAAAGGAACATCATGGAATTAAAGAACATTCAGAAAGAAGGAACCGAATACAGAGAGGCAGTTCATGCGTTATATGAGGAGGCGTTTCCGGAGATCGAGCGGAAGCCTTTCTCTTTGATGGAGGAGCTTTCCGCCAGAGGCAAGATGGAAATGCTGGCAGTTGTGGAGGACGGGGCGTTTGTGGGCCTCGCCATTAACATGATGGCGGGAAAAACGGCCCTTCTGGATTATTTCGCCATTTCTCCGCAGCAGAGGGGCGGCGGGATCGGCAGCAGAAGCCTGAAGCTTCTTCTGGAACGGTTCCGTGATCAGAAATATATTTTCGAGATTGAGATGCAGGACGCTTCGGCGGATAACGCGAAAGAGCGGGAGCGCAGGAAGGCTTTTTATCTCAGGAACGGTCTGAAGGAGACGGGAGTTTTTGCCAATGTATACGGAACGGATTTTGAGCTTCTGACCCCGGACGGAGAACTCTCCTATGAGGAGTATACGGATATTCTTTATGATATTCTGGGAGAGGAAGGCGTGGCTGTCCTGAACCCCAGGCTTCTGTCGGTCTGAGAATCATATGCGGAGTCTCCGGAGGAATTCACACATGCAGCCAATTTACGCGACCAGCATAAAAATAAATAAATCCTGTTTCCATCTGATTCTGCGTTCCGGTGAAAGTCTGAAAAACGCCGGGGTATATCTTGTCAGGCAGGAGCTGAATCCTGCGGTGAAGGAGCGGACGCTGCTTCCTTTTTGCTGCGCGCATAAGGGGGAGAACGCCGTTGAGGCGGAGCTGGATATTGCCGAGATGGATACCGCCCATGTGGACTGGAGCGTGCTGGTTTCTTTTGACCCGGCCGGTCTGTCAGAAGCGCAGGGAGATTCCGCTGTGCCGGAGGATCAGAAACGTCCTTCATCTTTGCATCCTGTCATTCTTGGCGGAGGCCTCCGGGTGCGTCTGATCCTGGGAAATTATGAATACCGGAGAGAAGGGCGGATTTTCTTTCCCATGGGAAGTATGGGACATCGGCTGATCCTGCGATGCCGTCCGGCAACGAAGTACGACGGCCCGGGCACCAGACTGAAAGAATTTCTTGCCTTTGGTCTGTACCGTGTCCTGCGGCCTCTGTGGAATAAGAAACGTATCTGGGTGGTGTTTGAGAAATACTCTTTTTCTGCCCAGGACAACGGTTTTTATTTTTTTCGGTACTGCATGGAGAATCTGGAAGAGAAGGATCGGAAGCGAATTTTCTTTATACTGGACAGGGATTCCGCCCAGTGGCCTGCGGTGGAGAAATACGGGAGAAACGTGATCCCCTTTATGAGTTTCCGCCACATTCTCTATATGCTGGCGGCCAGGCTTTATGTGGCTTCTGACAGCAGGATCCACGGGTATCTCTGGCAGCCGAAGCCGAACCTGATCTCCAGGGAGATCAACCGCCATGATATATATTTTCTGCAGCATGGAGTGCTGGCTTTGAAAAGGGTGGAAAAGCTTTTCGGCAGGAACGGGGCCTGTCCGGTGACTTATTTTACCGCGTCGTCTGCTTTTGAGCGGGATATTGTGGTGAGAGAGTTCGGGTATGATCCGGAGAATGTCCCTGTTGTGGGACTTGCCCGCTGGGATGTGCTGGAAAATCATGAGGATCTGGGGCATCCGTCGATACTGGTGATGCCTACATGGAGATCCTGGCTGGAATATCTGGACGATGAGGAATTCCGGAAGAGCGAATATTACGGGAGATATACTTCGTTGATACAGAACAGGGAGCTTCTTGATTCGCTGAAAGACCGGGGGGCGGAGCTGGTTTTTTATATCCATCCAAAACTGAGTCGGTACATGAAGAATTTTCATACGGACAGTTCTCTGGTGAAACTGATCTCTTTCGGGGAGGAACCGCTGAACCGACTGATTATGGAATGTTCCATGCTGGTTACGGATTATTCCAGCGTCTGCTGGGATGTGTATTATCAGGAAAAACCGCTCCTGTTCTATCAGTTTGACCTTGATCTTTATGAAAAAACCAACGGAAGCTATATATATATGGAAAGGGATCTTTTCGGGGAGCGTTGTACCGAAGAGACGGAACTGGTAGAGAAACTGAAAGAATATATGGCGGACGGTTTCCGGGAAAAAGAAATCTACGCCGCCATGCGGCCCGGATATTTTGCGTATCGGGATCACAGCAACTGCCGGAGGACTTACGAATATATCATCGGGAAAGGGTACTGAGAAAGAACGGCCTTATCTGATATAAAAGGAGAAATTATTTACAAGATGGAAAATAAACTGACGTTTACAAAACAGAATACCCTTGCGGTTAAAGGGCTGGCGATCGTGTTTTTGCTCACTTACCACTGTTTTTCCAATTCCGCCAGGCTGTATGGCCATGAGGTGAATTTCTGGCCGCTGTCTCAGGCCGCGGTGATGATGATCAGCCGCAATATGGTTCACTGTGTGGGGATTTTTGCCTTTCTGTCCGTGTACGGCCTGACCTTGTCTCTGAAAAAACAGTATGAACAGTACCGGTTTACGGGACAGGAGGCCACGCTGTTTGTTCTCAAAAGATACGTGAACCTTGTATTTCTTTTTCTCCTGCCGTTTTTCTTCTGCGCGGGAATCACCTTTGTGCTGGGAATGTCCCGGTATTCCAACGGATTCTGGGCCAACATCACCAGTGTGTTCATGGACATGCTGGGACTGGGGCATCTTTTCGACACTCAGCCTCTGATCTCTACCTGGTGGTATTTAAGCCTGGAAGTACTGCTGATCGTATTCGTGCCCTTCGCGGTGCGCTTCTATAAGAAATATGGCTGGCTGACCATAGCCATGGTGCTTCTTCCGGGAAGTTTCCTTCTGGAAAAGCACGTGCATCTGACAAAGTATCTCTTCGTGGTGCCTTTTGCGGTGTGCTTTGCGGACAGAAACGTGCTGGAGAGACTGAAAGCTTATGCCATTGTGAAAAATAAAGTGCTCAACAAGCTGCTGAAGTTTGTGATCTCTGCAGGGCTGATCGTTCTGATGACGCTGCTGTTCGACAGTAGATGGGGCTTAGAGCATTTCGAGTTTGCCCTGCACGGGCTGATCCCGGTGACGGTGATCTACTGGGCGTATGAGTTTCTGACGGATCTCCCATTGGTCAATCCTTTTCTGGAATTCCTGGGGAAAAGATCTGCCGATATTTTCTACTGTCATACTTTCGTGCGGGCTATGTGGCTGAAAGACGTTACATATTCCTTCGGACACGCCTTTCTGATCTGGCTGTTCCTTCTGGCGGTAAGTATCCTGATCTCCTTTATTCTGGATGTCCTTCGGAAACTTTTTCATTACAGGCAGATTACAGGCGCGGCGCTGAACCGGATCATGGAATGGGCCGGCCAGGTGCTGTGAGTGTTTCTTTGCAGATTATATACAGAAACGGGGTTGTCTGTCCGACAACCCCGTTAAAATATCTGCGGCCGGATATCGGCATTTACAGCAGATTTTTGATACACTCGCAGATCTGTCTGCTGTGAGTATGATCCGTACTTCTGAAGTATCTCTTCCGCATAGCCTCGTATTCCGGTTTCACGCGAAAATCATTTTTTATCTGTTCTTCCAGTTTATCCAGAAGCTCATCGCAGTTCTCTGCCCTGTCGCCGAAGAGTTCGGTACGCATGTTCAGGTAGCTGCCCTGGGCTTCTTCGTATTTATCAAGATCGAACTGGTAGAAAAGGATGGGCTTGTCCTGATAGAGGACGTCCCAGCAGACGCTGGAATAATCTGTGATCAGCATCCTGCAGCGCATCAGCATTTCATTTACCGCGACTTCGCCGAAGGAGATCAGATGGATCCGGCTGCCCTTGGCCCGGAAGGCGTCCACATATTCCTGGAACTTCGCGTGAAGATAAAAATTCACCTGCAGATCGTATTTCTCCAGAATATACAGGAAGCGTCTGGAATTCAGAAGTTCCATATAATTCCGGAAATAATCGCTCTGTTCGAAAGCCTCGTCGGGGACGGAATCCAGCCAGTTGCGCCAGGTCGGCATGATGAGGATCTCTCTTTTTCCCTGTGATTTGTCGTGAAGGACATCCCAGCGGGGCAGTCCCGTATTGATGACTTCTTCAGGATCGTACCCGAAATTATCTACGATGATCTTTTTTTCATCTTCGGTGGAAACAACGAAAAGATCGCATCCGCCTCTTTTTCCCTTTCCATAGAAGAAGTCGACCTGCTTCAGGGCAATGACTCCGTGCTGGAGGAAAACGAAGGGAATCTTTTTGATGTACCGGTTAAAAATACTGTGCCGGCTCTGCATGGCGTAGGTATGGTACCGGGCGTCTGAACTGACGATCAGGTCGGCGGCCAGCAGATAGCACATATGGCGGATCGTCATGAAGTCCAGCAGGTGGTCTTTATAGGGCTCCAGTTTCCCGCGGTCCGGAGAATCTTTGGTGATGATATAGTAAATCTGTTTTTTTAGATATTTTTCTTCGTTTTCGTCCATACAGTGTTTGAAGAAATAATAGCCGTTGTCCTGGGCCATTTCCGAAAATTTCTCGCACACAAGACAGATATGCTTTCTTTTCCAGTATGGCATTGTGAGGCGGTATATCAATATGGAAAGAAATTCTTTCAGCACGATATCCATACCGTCGTATTTCCCCTTCTGGCGGTAGACGAAAGCCAGCGTCTGTTTGCCTGTGTAGTAGGGGTACAGAAAGAAATTATCATCGCCGGGAAAAGATTCGTTGTACAGGAATTTGTGGAACATCCTGTGCCGGGTATTCATGTGAATAGGAATCTGACAGACGGAAGGACTGTCCGGCAGTTCAAGTTCGATCCTTACATCCCAGTAAAGGCTTTTCCACTGGATGGTATTCAGGTCAAGCTTCACCGTGACGGAAAGAAAGCTGCCGTTCCTGCGGATCCGGGCGGTTCTGAATTCGTAGACGGCCGCGTCCTCCGCCAGTTTATTGCGGAAGCGGAAAACGGTCCTGCCGTAGGAATAAAATCCTGTCTCCAGGTCGAAGCGGATAGTAAGAATCCCTCTGCGCATATTCATGGCGCAAAGCCTGCAGGCAAGGTTTGCTTCCGCCAGAGTGTTCCGGCTACAGAGGATAGCACTGAGAGTGTTGTTTGTCCCGGCATACATGGCGGCAACGTACTCGTCTGCTTCTTCATCATCTTCGTCATCCTGAAACCAGATGCCGTCGGCGAAAATGCTGTGGGTGTTCCGGGATGTTGTGTTCTGTTTGTTTTCAGTCAGGGAAAGGAGGCGGGTTTCATTTCCGGTCTGCTGTTCCAGATAGAACCGGTAATCTTTCTTCCTTTTATATTCTGCCTGGCCTAAAAGCGGCGAAAGATCTGCGGATATCTGCCCGGGAGCCGGGCAGGAAGTGTTGAAGTAAAGTATGTTCCCGGTGTTTCTCTCCTGAGCCAGCAGCCGGAAGCTTTCTTCCGGGGCTGGATGAAAAACATCGGGGACGACTGTAAGTATGTGCGTTGATGAAACTGAAGATTTTACTGCGAGGCTTCCCGAGATATTCTTTTGAAGAGAATAGGGAGAGTCTGCGGTTCCTGTCTGGGGCATATGCTGTTTCCTCCGTTAAGAACTGTATATAATAGGATGAAATGCTGTTCATTACATAATTATAACGACATTTTAACAAAAACGTCATATGGAACGCAAGATAAAATGTAAATAATTTTAAAAGAAAATCTTGACAAGCCGGTCGGCGCATGCTATGTTATTACAGAACGCTGCCGAAGACAGCAGGTGCCGTAAGGCATAAGGATCACAACGCCTGCCGAGGACTTAGTATTCTGATAGATTTCAGGAATCCCTTGTTGTTCTATGCAGCAGGGGCTTTTTTAATGTTCATAACGGCGGTATATCAAAATCTATAAGGAGGTGTACCATTTATGGCAAAAGTTGAACTGAAGAAACCAATCGTAGATGAGATCGCGAACAGCATCAAAGACGCACAGGCTGTAGTACTGGTAAACTACAGTGGTCTTACGGTGGAACAGGATACCATCATGCGTAAGGAATTAAGAGAAGCCGGTATTAACTACAAGGTTTACAAGAACACGATGATGAACCGTGCTTTTGAAGGAACTGCATGCGAAGAACTTCGCCAGCATCTGGAAGGAACCAACGCTCTGGCGATTTCCGAGACAGACGCGACAGCTCCGGCAAGAATTCTTGCGAAATTTGCGAAACAGTATCCGGCACTGGAACTGGTAGCAGGTATCGTGGAAGGCAACTACAACGATCAGGCTGGCATCATGGCTCTTTCTCAGGTTCCGTCCAGAGAAGAACTTCTTGGCAAACTGCTTGGAAGCATCCAGTCTCCGATCGCCAACTTCGCCCGTGTGCTTAATCAGATCGCTGAGGCACAGGGAGGAAACGCAGAAGCAGCGGCTGAGTAATAGAATTCACGAAGTGAATTTCCGCGCTGCGTAAGGGGAGCCCACGGTTCCCGTTTGGATCTAAACTTTATAAAAATAAAAAATAATGGAGGGAATTTAAAATGGCAAAATTAACAACAGAAGAATTTATTGCAGCAATCAAAGAGTTATCTGTATTAGAGTTAAATGAACTGGTAAAAGCTTGTGAGGAAGAGTTCGGCGTATCCGCAGCAGCAGGCGTTGTAGTTGCAGCAGCAGGCGGCGCAGCTGAGGCAGCTGAGGAGAAGGATGAGTTCGACGTAGAGCTGACAGAGGTTGGCGCTAACAAGGTTAAGGTTATCAAAGTTGTTCGTGAAGTAACCGGACTTGGCCTGAAAGAAGCGAAAGAAGTTGTTGACGGTGCTCCGAAGGTTGTTAAAGAGGGCGCTTCCAAGGCAGAGGCTGAGGAGATCAAGACTAAACTTGAGGCAGAGGGAGCTAAGGTTACTCTTAAATAATCTTGTTTCTACAGAAGAAAATGCGCAGGAATGCAGTTTGTGTTCCTGCGTTTTCTTTTTCCCGGAAAACAAAATTCTGGTTGACAGCTTGACAGCAGTGTGTTATAGTGAAAAATGCTATATTATGGCAAGATATGCCTGTTTGCCCGAAAAGGCGGGCAGGGTCATGTTATAATAAATAAAAAAACAGGGGTGAAACGTCAATGGAAAAAAACAGAATTCGTTCTGTAAAAACCGGAAAAAGCATGCGTATGAGCTACCAGAGACAGAAGGAAGTCCTGGAAATGCCGAATCTGATCGAAGTCCAGAAAGACTCCTATCAGTGGTTCCTTGATGAGGGGCTGAAAGAAGTATTTGATGACATCTCTCCGATCGCGGATTACGGCGGAAAGCTCAGCCTGGAATTTATCGACTTTACATTTGACGAGAAGGATGCGAAATACACTATCGAGCAGTGTAAAGAGCGCGACGTGACTTATGCGGCACCTTTGAAAGTCAAAGTAAGACTGATCAATAAGGAAACAGAAGAGATCAATGAACACGAGATTTTCATGGGAGATCTTCCGTTGATGACAGCGACGGGTACTTTTGTGATCAACGGCGCAGAGCGAGTTATTGTAAGCCAGCTGGTACGTTCCCCCGGAATCTATTATGCCATTGCCCACGACAAAGTAGGAAAGAGACTTTTTTCCTGTACTGTGATCCCCAACAGAGGCGCATGGCTGGAATATGAGACAGATTCCAATGACGTGTTCTATGTCCGTGTAGACAGAACCAGAAAGGTTCCCATTACCGTGCTGATCCGTGCCCTCGGTATCGGCACCAATGCGGAGATCATTGATCTGTTCGGCGAGGAACCCAAGATCCTTGCCAGCTTTACGAAGGATACTTCCACCAACTATCAGGAAGGCCTTCTTGAATTATATAAGAAGATCCGCCCCGGCGAGCCTCTGGCTGTAGAGAGCGCCGAGAGCCTGATCATGTCCATGTTCTTCGACCCCAGAAGATATGATCTGGCCAAGGTGGGACGTTATAAATTCAACAAAAAACTTCATTTTAATAAACGAATTGTCGGCCATAAGCTTGCGGAGACTGTTGTGGACCCCACTACAGGCGAGGTTCTCGCGGAAGAGGGAGCCAATGTGACCAGAGAGCTGGCTGATACGATCCAGAACGCCGCTGTTCCCTATGTGTGGATCCAGGGCGAGGAGCGTAAGATCAAGGTTCTTTCCAGCCTTATGGTGGATATCACAAGCCATGTGGAACTGGACTGCGATCCGAAGTCTCTCGGCGTTACAGAGTTAGTATATTACCCTGTACTGCAGAAAATTCTGGAAGAAAATGACAATCTCGAAGACATCAAGGCAGCCATCAGAAGAGATATCCATGACTTGATCCCGAAACACATCACCAGAGAGGATATCCTGGCTTCCATTAACTATAATATGCACCTGGAATACGGACTGGGCAATGACGACGATATCGATCATCTTGGCAACCGCCGTATCCGTTCTGTAGGCGAGCTGCTTCAGAACCAGTACCGCATCGGTCTTTCCAGACTGGAGAGAGTGGTGCGCGAGCGTATGACCACACAGGATACGGAGAATATTTCTCCCCAGTCCCTGATCAATATCAAGCCTGTGACAGCGGCGGTGAAGGAATTCTTCGGTTCCTCCCAGCTTTCACAGTTCATGGATCAGAACAACCCTCTGGGCGAGCTGACCCACAAGAGACGTCTGTCCGCCCTGGGACCAGGAGGTCTGTCCAGAGACCGCGCCGGATTCGAGGTCCGCGACGTTCATTATTCTCACTATGGACGTATGTGTCCCATCGAGACCCCTGAAGGTCCCAACATCGGTCTGATCAACTCTCTTGCGTCCTATGCAAGGATCAACCAGTACGGTTTCGTTGAGGCTCCGTACCGCAAGATCGATAAGACCGATCCTGAGAACCCGGTAGTAACCGATGAAGTTGTCTACATGACGGCGGATGAGGAAGACAACTACCATGTGGCTCAGGCGAATGAGCCTCTGGACGCAGAGGGACATTTTATCCACAAGAATGTATCCGGTCGTTTCCGCGAGGAGACACAGGAATATGAGAGACATATGTTTGACTACATGGACGTATCCCCGAAGATGGTGTTCTCTGTAGCGACCGCTCTTATTCCTTTCCTTCAGAACGACGACGCTAACCGTGCGCTGATGGGATCCAACATGCAGCGCCAGGCCGTGCCGCTTCTGACTACGGAGGCGCCTGTGGTTGGTACGGGTATGGAGACGAAGACAGCCGTCGACTCCGGCGTATGTGTTGTTGCGAAGAAGTCCGGTACAGTGCTCCGTTCCACATCCACGGACATTACGATCAAGAACGATGACGGAACGAAGGATGAATATCATCTGACCAAGTTCCTCAGAAGTAACCAGAGCAACTGCTATAACCAGAGACCGATCGTGTTCCAGGGAGAGCATGTGGAGGCCGGCGATGTGATCGCCGACGGTCCTTCCACTTCCAACGGCGAACTGGCGCTGGGCAAGAACCCGCTGATCGGATTCATGACCTGGGAAGGATATAACTACGAGGACGCTGTCCTTTTAAGTGAGAGACTTGTACAGGACGACGTATATACTTCCATCCATATGGAGGAATACGAGGCAGAGGCCAGAGATACCAAGCTGGGACCGGAAGAGATCACCAGAGACGTTCCAGGCGTAGGCGACGACGCTCTGAAAGATCTGGATGAGCGCGGTATCATCCGTATCGGTGCGGAAGTGCGCGCAGGCGATATCCTTGTAGGTAAGGTAACGCCCAAGGGAGAGACCGAGCTTACGGCTGAGGAGCGTCTGCTCCGCGCGATCTTCGGCGAGAAGGCCAGAGAGGTAAGAGATACTTCCCTTAAAGTTCCTCACGGAGAATATGGTATTATCGTTGACGCCAAAGTGTTTACGAGAGAGAACGGCGACGAGCTGGCTCCCGGCGTAAACCAGGCGGTACGTATTTATATTGCACAGAAACGTAAGATTTCTGTAGGCGACAAGATGGCAGGCCGTCATGGAAACAAGGGTGTCGTTTCCCGTGTGCTTCCTGTTGAAGATATGCCGTTCCTGCCTAACGGCCGTCCCCTGGATATCGTTCTGAATCCGCTGGGCGTGCCCTCCCGTATGAACATCGGACAGGTGCTTGAGATCCATCTCAGTCTTGCCGCAAAGGCGCTGGGCTTCAATGTGTCTACTCCGGTATTCGACGGCGCCAACGAGAAGGATATCCAGGATACCCTCGAGCTGGCGAACGACTATGTAAACACGGAAGATTTTGAGGAGTTCCGCGCGAAATACCAGGATATCCTGGCGCCGGACGTTATGCAGTATCTTGATGAGAACAAGGCTCACAGAGCGCTGTGGAAGGGCGTTCCCATTTCCCGCGACGGTAAAGTGCGTCTCCGCGACGGCCGGACCGGAGAATATTTTGACAGCCCCGTAACGATCGGACACATGCACTATCTGAAGCTGCATCATCTGGTAGACGACAAGATCCATGCGCGTTCCACGGGCCCCTACTCTCTGGTAACACAGCAGCCTCTGGGCGGTAAAGCTCAGTTCGGCGGTCAGCGTTTCGGAGAGATGGAGGTATGGGCTCTGGAGGCGTACGGCGCTTCCTACACTCTGCAGGAGATCCTTACAGTGAAATCCGACGATGTGGTAGGACGTGTGAAGACCTACGAAGCCATCATCAAGGGCGACAATATTCCTGAACCGGGAATTCCGGAGTCTTTCAAGGTGCTTCTGAAAGAGCTTCAGTCCCTCGGCCTTGACGTGAGAGTCCTCAGAGACGACAACACAGAAGTGGAGATCATGGAAACAGTCGATTACGGCGATACAGACCTCCGTTCCGTGATCGAAGGCGACAGACACAGCAGGGAAGAGGAATCCTTCGCGAAGCATGGATATACACAGCAGGAGTTCGAAGGTGAAGAACTCGTCGATATAGAAGAGGAAGACGACGAGGACGTGGATGATGATTATCTGGAGTTCGATGAGACTCTGGGTGATGAAGAATAGAAAGGGGAAAGAATACATGGCAGAAACAACCAATACCAATGAATCATATCAGCCAATGACTTTCGATGCCATCAAGATCGGACTGGCGTCCCCTGAGAAGATCAGAGAGTGGTCCAGAGGCGAGGTTACCAAGCCGGAGACCATTAACTACCGTACTCTGAAACCGGAGAAGGACGGACTTTTCTGTGAGAGAATCTTCGGACCCAGCAAAGACTGGGAATGCCACTGCGGTAAATATAAGAAGATCCGCTATAAAGGCGTTGTCTGCGACAGATGCGGTGTGGAAGTCACGAAATCATCTGTAAGAAGGGAACGTATGGGTCATATCGAGCTTGCGGCTCCTGTTTCCCATATCTGGTATTTCAAGGGTATCCCCTCCAGAATGGGACTGATCCTTGACCTGTCTCCCCGAACATTGGAAAAGGTTTTATATTTTGCAAACTATATCGTACTGGATCCGGCTGATTCCGGACTTCAGTACAAACAGATCCTGACGGAAAAAGAATACCAGGACGCCCGCGAAGCCTACGGAAACGGTTTCCGGGTAGGCATGGGAGCAGAATCCATCATGGAGCTTCTGAAAGCCATCGACCTGGATAAGGACGCGGAGGAGCTGAAGGCGGAGCTGGCGGACGCCAGCGGCCAGAAGCGCGCCCGTATTATCAAACGTCTGGAAGTTGTGGAATCCTTCCGTGAATCCGGAAACCGTCCGGAATGGATGATCATGACGGCGATCCCGGTGATTCCCCCGGACCTTCGTCCTATGGTGCAGCTGGACGGCGGACGTTTCGCCACTTCCGACCTGAACGACCTGTACAGAAGGATCATCAACAGAAACAATCGTCTGAAGAGACTTCTGGAGCTTGGAGCGCCGGATATCATTGTGCGCAACGAGAAACGTATGCTTCAGGAGGCTGTGGACGCCCTGATCGACAACGGCCGCCGCGGCCGTCCGGTAACAGGCCCCGGAAACAGAGCCCTGAAATCCCTTTCCGATATGCTGAAAGGTAAATCCGGCCGTTTCCGTCAGAACCTTCTGGGCAAACGTGTGGATTACTCCGGACGTTCTGTTATCGTGGTTGGTCCGGAACTTAAGATTTATCAGTGCGGTCTTCCGAAAGAGATGGCGATCGAGCTGTTCAAGCCCTTTGTTATGAAGGAACTGGTTGCCAACGGAACCTCCCATAACATCAAGAACGCGAAGAAAATGGTTGAGAAGCTGCAGCCGGAAGTATGGGATGTCCTTGAGGACGTTATCAAAGAACATCCGGTTATGCTGAACCGTGCGCCTACACTTCACCGTCTGGGAATCCAGGCTTTCGAGCCGATCCTGGTAGAAGGTAAGGCGATCAAGCTTCATCCCCTTGTTTGTACCGCGTTCAACGCGGACTTCGACGGCGACCAGATGGCGGTTCACCTTCCCCTTTCTGTGGAAGCGCAGGCAGAGTGCCGTTTCCTGCTGCTGTCGCCCAACAACCTTCTGAAACCTTCCGACGGCGGTCCTGTGGCCGTTCCGTCTCAGGATATGGTCCTGGGCATCTATTACCTGACCCAGGAAAGACCGGGCAATCCCGGAGAAGGCAAGTTCTTCAGAAGTGTAAACGAAGCGATCCTTGCGTATGAAAACAAGGTTATCACTCTTCAGTCCAGGATCAAGGTGCGCTGCACCAGGACCATGCCGGACGGAACTGTTCTCACCGGAAACGTTGAGTCCACGCTGGGCCGTTTTCTGTTCAACGAGATCCTTCCCCAGGATCTTGGATTTGTGGACAGAAGCGTTCCGGGCAACGAGCTGCTTCTTGAGGTTGACTTCCTGGTAGGTAAGAAACAGCTGAAGCAGATCCTGGAAAAAGTCATCAACACACACGGAGCTACCAAGACCGCGGAGGTTCTGGACGCGATCAAGGCGACCGGATATAAATATTCCACACGCGCGGCAATGACCGTATCCATTTCCGATATGACTGTGCCGCCGCAGAAGCCCGAGATGATCCAGAACGCCCAGAATATCGTGGATAAGATCACCAAGAACTACAAGCGTGGTCTGATCACCGAGGAAGAGCGTTACAAAGAGGTTGTGGAAACCTGGAAGAAGACTGACGACGAGCTGACAAGAGCTCTTCTGGACGGTCTTGATAAATACAATAACATCTTTATGATGGCTGACTCCGGAGCCCGTGGTTCCGATAAGCAGATCAAACAGCTTGCAGGTATGCGTGGACTTATGGCCGATACTACCGGTCATACCATCGAGCTTCCCATTAAGTCCAATTTCCGTGAAGGTCTGGACGTACTGGAATACTTCATGTCCGCCCACGGAGCGCGTAAAGGTCTGTCCGATACGGCTCTCCGTACAGCCGACTCCGGTTACCTGACAAGACGAATGGTCGACGTCTCCCAGGAATTGATCGTCCGCGAGACAGACTGCTGCGAGAACAGAGACGAGATCGCCGGAATGTATGTAAAAGGCTTCATGGACGGCAAAGAGGAAATCGAGAGCCTTCAGGAGCGTATTACAGGAAGATTTGCCTGCGAGACCATCACCAACAAAGACGGAGAGGTTATCGTGAAGGCTAACCATATGATCACACCGAAGCGTGCGGCCCGCATCATGAAAGAGGGAGTGAACGCAGAGGGCGGTCCCATCGAGCAGGTGAAGATCCGTACCATTCTTACATGTAAATGTAAAGTGGGCGTCTGCGCGAAGTGCTACGGCGCGAACATGGCTACAGGCGAGCCTGTACAGGTGGGCGAGTCCGTAGGTATCATCGCGGCTCAGTCTATCGGTGAGCCCGGTACACAGCTGACCATGCGTACTTTCCATACCGGCGGTGTTGCCGGCGGCGATATCACACAGGGTCTTCCCCGTGTGGAGGAGCTTTTTGAGGCGCGTAAACCGAAGGGTCTTGCGATCATCACCGAGATCCCCGGCGTCGCTGTGATCAACGACACCAAGAAGAAACGCGAGATCATCGTCACCAATCCGGAAGACGGCAACTCCAAGACTTACCTGATCCCCTACGGATCCCGTATCAAGATCACGGACGGACAGGTGCTGGAAGCCGGCGACGAGCTGACAGAAGGTAGCGTGAATCCGCATGACATCCTGAGGATCAAGGGCGTCCGCGCCGCTCAGGACTACATGCTCCGCGAAGTTCAGCGAGTATACCGTCTGCAGGGCGTTGAGATCAGCGATAAGCACATCGAGGTTCTTGTACGTCAGATGTTGAAGAAGATCCGTGTTGAGGAAAACGGTGATACAGAATTCCTTCCGGGTACTCTTGTGGACGTTCTGGAATTCGAGGATGTGAACGAGCAGCTGGAAAAAGAAGGAAAGACTCCGGCAACCGGAAAACAGGTTATGCTTGGTATCACCAAAGCCTCCCTGGCTACAGATTCCTTCCTGTCCGCGGCATCCTTCCAGGAGACGACCAAGGTTCTTACCGAGGCCGCTATCAAGGGCAAGGTGGACCACCTTGTAGGCCTGAAGGAAAACGTCATCATAGGTAAGCTGATTCCTGCGGGAACCGGTTTGAAGAGATACAGAGAGATCAGCCTGGACAGCGGACTTCCGGAAGCTGCGAATGTTCCGGAAGAAATCGTTGAAGATGAAGTGATCACTGTTGAGGATGAGAATACAGAGATTCCGGCAGAAGTTGTGGATGAAGCTGTGGAAGCGACGGAAGACCCGACGGAGGAAACAACTGTATCTGAGGAAGAATAAATTATAGTTCAATTACTGGCCCCCGGATCTGAGATCCGGGGGTCTTTTTGTGAAAAGTTTCTTAAGATTGTGTGAAAAAATCTGGAAGAAAATCGAAAAATACAGACAGAGGAGGGATGCCGTGATATAATGAGTACACGAAAAACGAGAAGGTATTGAAACGCCGATGTCAGCTGAAGACAGCAAATTCCGGGGGAAAGGAGGGATACAGAATGGAGAAGCAGCTTCCGGTTTCCGTGTGGCCGGAATGGGAGATCGTCGAGAAGATCGGGGAAGGATCTTTCGGCAAGGTTTATAAGGCGAGGCGGACTGAGCAGGGTAAGACATTTTACTCTGCGATCAAGATCATTACCATACCATCTAGTCAGGGGGAGCTGGACAGCGCCCGTTCTGAGTTCCATGACGACGGATCAGTCCGGGAATATTTCCACAGCATGGTAGACGACTGCATACAGGAAGTCAGTACCATGGAATATTTCCGGGGGAATTCTCATGTGGTTTCGGTAGAGGACTACAAGGTGGTGGAGTACCTAGATGATATCGGATGGGATATTTATATACGGATGGAGTATCTTACCAGTTTTCTGGAATTCTGCGAGGGAAGGGAGCTGACAGAGAAAGACGTCGTTCAGCTTGGTACTGATCTCTGCAGGGCTCTGGAATACTGCCAGAAGCAAAATATCATCCACAGAGATATCAAGCCGGAGAATATTTTTGTATCCAGATTCGGGGAATTCAAGCTGGGGGATTTCGGTATTGCCAGGGAGCTGGATCGCAGTGCATCCGGCCTTTCGAAGAAGGGTACTTTTTCCTATATGGCGCCGGAGATGTATAAGGGAGAAGAATACGACAGCCGGGCGGATATTTATTCTCTCGGGATCGTTCTTTATAAGCTGAGAAATCATAACCGTATCCCGTTTATCAATCTGGAGAAACAGCTTATCACCTACAGAGATAAAGAAAACGCTCTCACCAGACGGATGTCGGGCGAGCAACTGCCGCCGCCGGCGGACGCGGGGACGGGGCTGTCGGAGGTGATCCTGAAAGCCTGCGCTTATGACCGGGAAGACAGATATCAGACGGCAGAAGAATTCCGTGAAGCGCTGGAAGCAGTGAAAGACGGAAGGACACCGGAGAGCGTGCAGAGCCTGGCGTCTGAAAGACGGAAGGAGGATACACCTGTCAGGGCGTCCGGACAGAGAAAAGCGGAGACGGCAGAAAGACAGGAACGTGCAGGATCCGGCGGATCTTTCCGGAGCAGACGCCCGGCCGGGAAGAGGACTTCAGGAAGCAAAGCGCCCGTGCGCAAAAAGAAAAAGAAGGCTCCATTCGATCCACTTGTGGTGGCTGTGATTGCAATGTTTGCGGCAGTGTGTGTGATTATCGGCGTTTTTATCTGGCTGGTGCGCGAGAATGCCGAACTTCAGCGGCTGAAGCAGTCTGTGGCGGAGACGATGATCACGGCAGAGAACCAGCAGCTCCAGGAGAAACTGGAGACGATACAGGAACATGCTACGGAGATCACCGATAATCTTAATAATTACAACTGGATCGGTTCTGAGAAGGAGGGGAAGATCAGCTATCTTGACCAGGAAGGGCAGGTTATGAAAGTGCTGATTTATCCGGATCTTTCACAGGACGGATATTATGAGGAATACTATTACTGGGACGGCGAGCTGTTCTTCGCGTACATATGGGCGGATCACAACTGTATTCCGGAACTGCCAGAAGGAGAGCAGGTGATAGAACTGTATTACTTTGATAATGGCCGTCTGATCAGGTGGATCGATCAGGATAATGTTGTTCATGATAATGAGACAGATAATAAAACATACACGGAACGGGGAGAGAAATATCTGAATCTTGCAGAGGAATACAGAGAAGAACTGGGAGGCGGTACAGTATCATCGGGAGAAGGGACGGATAATGAAGTATCAGATTGAATATGCCTGCGCATGCCATAAAGGAAAGGTGCGCAGTAATAATGAAGATAATTTCTGGTGCTGCGGTGAGTTCCTGCCTGCGGACAATCAGGGTGCGGGCCATGTCCGCACCGGGAATATCCACCAGAGAGAGCTGCCTCTGCTGGCTGTTTTCGATGGAATGGGGGGCGAGAGCTGCGGCGAGATGGCCTCTTATCTGGCTGCGCAGTCCTGTGGAGAATTTTATCAGAGGAACCGGAAGATGATCGGTGAGGAACCGGAAGAGTTCCTTGCGAAACTCTGCAGGGAGATGAATGAGGCTGTCTGCAGATATGGCGACGAGAACAAAATCCGGAGTATGGGAACCACGGCGGCGGTGCTTTTGTTCGGGGAGGAAGCGGTGTACGGCTGTAATCTGGGCGACAGCCGGATCTATCAGGTATCGGACGGGCACTTCCGGCAGATATCCACGGATCACATATGGGGAGGCTCCTTGTTCGGCAAGGCTCCGCTTACGCAGTATGTGGGAATTCCTGCGGACAGTATGGAACTGGAACCTGCCATAATCAGGGAGACGGCCGGAACAGGAACGAGATATCTGATCTGCTCGGACGGCATCACAGATATGCTTTCCGACGGGGAGATTGCGGATATTCTTGCCAGAGAGATTCCGGTGAATGAGACAGTGGAGATTCTTCTTGACAGAGCATTGAAAAAAGGCGGGAGAGACAACGCCACACTGATTCTGTGCGAGATCAGAGAACAGAAGGGCGGAATACTGCGTTCTCTCCTTGACAGAATACTTGGAAGATAAAAGGTGAAATGTAATGAAGAACAGAATGCAGGATCTTGATTTTGAACAGACGGTCGCCTTTGATTCGGTGAAAGATTTTGAATTTACCAGAAAAGCGGCCCAGAGATTCCGGCAGGTGGTAAGCCTGGATGGGTTTGAAGAAGAAGATGCTGACGTAATCTTTCATTATCTTTATAAGGAAATGGAACTGGTGTCTTTCGGGGATCACCTGAAACGATATATCTATGAGAGAGCGGGACTGGAGGAGCCTTTTGGCGAAGTGACGCAGGATATTTACCGCGATATCGTGGTGGAATCCTTTCATGAGACTTCCACCCCGAAATCCATGAATCCCACATCCACGAAACTGACGTCTCTGGTGAACAACTGGCTCACTCAGGCTTCGGTGAAAAGGGAGACGGTTTTTCTCCTGGGATTCGGCCTTAAGATGACGGCAGATGACGTGTCGGATTTTCTCACCCGGGTTCTCAGGGAGCAGGATTATGATTTCTACAATCCCGAAGAAGTGATCTACTGGTACTGTTATATGAAACAGTTGGGTTATCACAAAGCGGAAGAATATAAGAAGCGTTATGGCGAGCTTGAGCCTGACGGCAGTTATACGGAGGCGGCGAAGGTGTATACGGGAGCGCTCTGTCTGGATACAGAAGACAAGCTCTTTCAGTATCTTGCCTATCTCAAAGCCGGAACCGACGATCCCATGTCCGAGAAGAGCATGGCCTTCCGGGAATTCGTCCGTCTGCTCACGGAAGCGAAAAAAATAATCGCGGATATGTATCAGGGGGACGAGGAAGAAAAAGACCGTGGGAAAATATGGACCGTGGACGACATCACAGATTCTGATGTGGAAAAAGTGATCTGCAGCGGTATCCCTGTAAACAAAATGGGCAATCTCAGGAAGATGTCCGCGTCGATCCTGGCGAAACATTTCAGCCAGAAGCGTTTCAGCAGACAGAGGATCAACAGCATCCTGAACCATAAATTCCCGGTGGAGAGGTTCGATCTTATCACTCTGGAATTCTTCATTGTATCCCAGGAGAAACAGGATGAAGATCCTTATGTGAGATATCGGTATTTCCTGGATGAGATCCAGGAGGTCCTTCATAAGTGCGGGATGAGTGAGATTTATATTGTGAATCCCTACGAATGCTTTCTTCTGATGTGCCTTCTCACGGACTGTCCGCTGGCGGTGTTCGCGGATATCTGGGAAATGTCCTATGAAGAGCAGGAGGACGCGTGAGACGCCGTTCGCTTTGGAGCGCTGTCCCGAAGGCGCGTTCCGGGCGGATCTTCTGTGAATATTTTAAGTAAATTTCCTGTAAAATACCTTGACAGGCGTTTTTCAACGGGATATAATTAGCTGGCGTGCAGAAAAGCGCCGGCTTTTTTGTGCGCGGAAATTTGACAATAGCAACCGCAAAACCCTGTGGGAAACCCACAGAGAAAATAATCGGGAGGTGAAATGGAATGCCAACATTCAACCAGTTAGTAAGAAAAGGACGTCAGACATCTGTAAAGAAATCTACAGCACCTGCTCTGCAGAGAACATTCAACTCTTTAAGAAAGAAAGCAGTTGAACAGTCCGCACCGCAGAAACGTGGCGTTTGTACAGCAGTTAAGACTGCTACCCCTAAGAAACCTAACTCAGCTCTTAGAAAGATCGCCAGAGTTCGTCTTTCCAACGGCATCGAGGTAACAAGCTACATTCCTGGAGAGGGACACAACCTTCAGGAGCACAGCGTTGTTCTGATCCGTGGAGGAAGAGTTAGGGACCTGCCGGGTACCAGATATCATATCATCAGAGGTACACTGGATACTGCAGGCGTAGCCAACAGAAAACAGGCCCGCTCCAAATACGGCGCTAAGAGACCGAAGAAGAAATAATTTTGCTGTAAGCAAAATTATTGATACTTCTCGAACACGAAGTGTTTGAGAAGGTTCCCGCTTCATAACCCGGGAACAGCGAAATCAATCGAATTCACCATTAGCTATAAATTTGTACGGTATTCCATATACCCTGTCGGTTGCGGGTTAAATATAGGACTTTACCAGTGCGAACACCTTAGTTTATGAAGTGAGTACCGATGATATAATCAAAATGATTAAGGAGGGAAGTAACGTGCCACGTAAAGGACATACTCAGAAAAGAGACGTTCTGGCTGATCCGGTGTACAATAATAAAGTGGTTACCAAGCTTATCAACAACATTATGTTAGATGGTAAGAAGGGCGTCGCTCAGAAAATTGTATACGGCGCATTCGCCAGAGTAGAAGAAAAAGCTGGCAAGCCAGCAATCGAAGTATTCGAAGAAGCAATGAACAACATCATGCCTCTTCTGGAAGTAAAAGCAAGACGTATCGGCGGTGCTACTTACCAGGTTCCGATCGAGGTAAGAGCAGACAGACGTCAGGCACTGGCTCTTCGCTGGCTTACAGCATATTCTCGTAAGAGAGGCGAGAAGACCATGGAAGAGAGACTTGCGAACGAGCTTCTGGATGCAATGAACAACACAGGCGCATCTGTTAAGAAGAAAGAAGACATGCACAAGATGGCTGAGGCAAACAAAGCGTTTGCTCACTATCGTTTCTAATCAAGGAGGAAATCCAATTGGCTGGAAAACAAGGCAGAGAATATCCGCTTGAGAGAACCAGAAACATTGGTATCATGGCTCATATCGATGCGGGTAAGACCACTCTTACAGAACGTATTCTTTATTATACAGGTGTCAACTATAAGATCGGCGATACCCATGAAGGTACCGCAACCATGGACTGGATGGAACAGGAGCAGGAGAGAGGTATCACCATCACATCCGCTGCTACCACCTGTCACTGGACTCTGCAGGAGAACTGCAAGGCAAAGCCGGGTGCTCTGGAGCATCGTATCAACATCATCGATACTCCCGGACACGTAGACTTTACCGTAGAGGTTGAGCGTTCTCTCCGTGTACTGGACGGCGCTGTAGGCGTCTTCTGTGCGAAGGGCGGCGTTGAGCCCCAGTCCGAGAACGTATGGCGTCAGGCCGACACCTACAACGTACCCCGTATGGCGTTCATCAACAAGATGGATATCCTGGGTGCAAACTTCTATAACGCAGTAGATCAGATCAAGACCCGTCTGGGCAAGAACGCGATCTGCCTGCAGCTTCCTATCGGAAAGGAAGATGAATTCAAGGGAATCATCGACCTGTTCGAGATGAAAGCTTATATCTACAATGACGACAAGGGGGAGGACATCTCCATTGTCGATATTCCGGATGATATGAAAGATGACGCAGAGCTGTATCACACAGAGCTTGTTGAGAAGATCTGCGAGCTGGACGACGATCTGATGATGGAATATCTGGAAGGTGAGGAGCCCAGCGTTGAAAAAATGAAGGCTGTTCTTCGCAAAGCTACCTGTGAGTGTGCCGCTGTTCCGGTTTGCTGCGGAAGCGCATACAGAAACAAGGGTGTTCAGAAACTTCTGGACGCAGTTATCGAGTACATGCCTGCTCCGACAGACATTCCGCCTATCGAGGGCGTTGACCTGGAAGGCAACGAGATCGTAAGACACTCTTCCGACGAAGAGCCTTTCGCTGCTCTTGCATTCAAGATCATGACAGACCCCTTCGTTGGTAAGCTTGCATATTTCCGTGTATATTCCGGTACAATGAACTCCGGTTCCTATGTACTGAACGCTACAAAGGATAAGAAAGAGCGTGTAGGACGTATCCTTCAGATGCATGCGAACAAGCGTATGGAGCTGGATAAGGTTTATGCCGGTGATATCGCTGCAGCTATCGGCTTCAAATTCACCACAACAGGTGATACGATCTGCGACGACCAGCATCCGGTAATCCTTGAGTCTATGGAATTCCCGGAGCCGGTTATCGAGCTGGCTATCGAGCCCAAGACAAAAGCCGGCCAGGGCAAACTGGGTGAAGCTCTTGCAAAACTTGCAGAGGAAGACCCAACATTCCGTGCTCATACAAATCAGGAAACAGGACAGACCATCATCGCAGGTATGGGTGAGCTTCATCTGGAGATCATCGTTGACCGTCTGCTTCGTGAATTCAAGGTAGAGGCTAACGTAGGCGCTCCTCAGGTTGCTTACAAAGAGACCATCACCAAGGCTGTGGATGTGGACAGCAAGTACGCAAAACAGTCCGGTGGACGTGGACAGTATGGTCACTGTAAAGTTAAATTCGAGCCCATGGACGCCAACGGAGAGGAACTGTACAAGTTCGAATCCACTGTTGTCGGCGGTGCTATTCCGAAGGAATATATCCCGGCAGTTGGCGAAGGTATCGAGGAAGCTATGAAGGCCGGTATCCTGGGCGGATATCCGGTAGTCGGCGTACATGCGAATGTATACGATGGTTCCTACCATGAAGTCGACTCTTCCGAGATGGCGTTCCACATTGCTGGTTCTCTTGCATTCAAGGATGCTATGCAGAAAGCAGCTCCGATCCTTCTCGAGCCGATCATGAGAGTGGAAGTTACAACACCGGAAGATTACATGGGTGATGTTATCGGTGATATCAACTCCCGCCGCGGTCGTATCGAGGGTATGGACGATATCGGCGGAGGCAAGATGATCCGCGGATATGTTCCGCTTTCCGAAATGTTCGGATACGCAACTGACCTTCGTTCCAGAACTCAGGGCCGTGGTAACTACTCCATGTTCTTCGAGAAATACGAGCCGGTTCCGAAGAACGTACAGGAAAAGATCCTGTCCAAGAAGGACTGATCTGATAAATAAAAATCAAAACCGTTCCCGGAGAGAGATCTTAACAGAGCTGTTTCCGGGAAACGGAACTGATTGGTTTATGAATAATAAAAAGCTTGCAAATATCTAAGGTTTGCAATATAATCAAGGATAGCAGGTTTAATTTGAAAAATGCTCTGAAAGAAAGAGCCAAGTTTTAAGGAGGACATTTTAAAATGGCAAAGGCTAAGTTTGAAAGAACAAAACCGCATTGTAACATCGGTACCATTGGACACGTTGACCATGGTAAAACAACTTTAACTGCTGCAATTACAAAAGTTCTGTCTGAAAGAGTTGCTGGTAACACAGCTACAGATTTCGAGAACATCGATAAAGCTCCGGAAGAAAGAGAGCGTGGTATCACTATCTCTACCGCACACGTTGAGTATGAGACAGAGAAGAGACATTACGCACACGTTGACTGCCCAGGTCATGCCGACTACGTTAAGAACATGATCACAGGTGCTGCTCAGATGGACGGCGCTATCCTTGTTGTTGCTGCTACAGACGGTGTTATGGCTCAGACAAAAGAGCATATCCTTCTTTCCCGTCAGGTAGGCGTTCCTTACATCGTTGTATTCATGAACAAATGTGATATGGTTGACGATGAGGAGCTGCTTGAGCTGGTAGAGATGGAGATCCGTGAGCTTC
>MHCFC02800__coassemble_411_pt1 | contig 63981 bp, 62 predicted proteins | sample MHCFC02800__metabat2_high_PE_055 | metagenome-assembled genome bin MHCFC02800 | reverse complement strand
GAATCGTATGTGTCTCACTGTTTAGTTATCAAGGTTCTCTGTCTCTCAGACAGCTCATTTACTTTACCACTTCTTCCAAATCCTGTCAAGAACTTTTTTCAGTTTTTTTCAGGATATTTTTTGCTGCTTCCACAGCTTCCCGGAAGTCGTAATGGCTCCGCTGTGTCTGTCCTCTTGACAGCTTATTTACTCTATCATACTTTCCATCTTATGTCAACAACTTTTTTCAATTTTTACAATTGTTTAAATTGTATGTTCATAAGATTTTTTTTGACAGCCTGATTAGGATACCACTCTTTCACCAGGCTGTCAACCGGCATTTTAATTTTTATATATTTTCAACCGTCAGCGTCGGTGTACAGGGGCAACAAGCTCCAAACCGTGTGATCGCTGTGATTTTCAGCGTTATCTTCAGTCAGCGTACGTTCTGACTTATCTCTGTCCGGCCAGATACTCCCTGACCTCATGCAATGAAGGCAGGATGCATTCTGCAAGCTTCTCCATTTCTTCTGTAGGTTCTGCAAGATCAGGCACCATGACCGGCTTCATTCCCGCTGCGTGGGCGGCACGGATTCCGTTATAGGAATCTTCTACCGCGCACGAATCCTCCGGCCGCACCTGAAGCCTTCTGCACGCCTCCAGATAGATGTCGGGAGCCGGCTTGCTTCTCTCCACCATATCGCCGCATACGATCACGTCAAAAAACTCTATAATTCCGGCTTCCGCCAGTTCTTTCCGGACGACAGCTTCTCTGGTAGATGTTGCCAGGCCGGTTTTAATTTCTGCGTTCTTCAAGTACTTTAGTATCTCCCTGACTCCGGGTTTCACAGGAAGATTTCCTCCCGCCGCCTCCATATGGTACAGTTCGGACATTTCTTTCTTATAGTCGTCATACGGAAATTCCTCTCCGTATGCGTCCAGAAAGATCTGCCGTGTTGCCGCTGCGTTTGTCCCCAGACACTGACGGCATACGGACTCAATATCGCCAAAACCATATTTCTCCGCTACCATTTTCCAGGTTTTCATTACAAGCGCCTCTGAATCAAAAATTACGCCGTCCATATCAAATACAACTGCTTCTGTCATTTCCCACTCCTATGTTCAAAACTCTCCTGCGAGTCTGCGCACTTAATTCTTCCCCATTTGACAAAAACATCTGCAGTCCTTATATGAACTGCAGATATTCTGAGCTATTCTTTTCCCGGATTATTCATAATATATCTTATGGCGTCCTGGATCCAGGATACATAAACCAGCTTTACGCCTTTCTGTTCTCCCATAGAACTGCGGCATACTTCGGGAAGGATCACTGTATCAAACCCCAGTTTCCTAGCCTCTGCCACTCTCTGGGAAGCCATACTCACAGCGCGGACTTCTCCGCTTAATCCTACCTCTCCAAACGCCATCACAGAATCCGGAATCACGATATCCTTACAGCTGGACACCACTGCCAGGGAAATCCCCAGGTCTATGGCCGGTTCCGTCATTTTCATACCGCCCGCGATATTTACATAAGCGTCGCAGGAAGCCAGGTGAATCCCGACTTTTTTCTCCAGCACAGCCATCAGAAGATTAACACGGTTAAAATCCGTTCCTACAGCAGTTCGCCTGGGAATGCCGAAATTACTCTGACACACAAGCGCCTGGATCTCTACGAGAATTGGTCTGGTTCCCTCCATGGAGCAGGCGACTATTGATCCTGATGTACCGTTGGGTTTCCCGTTCAGCATAAATTCCGACGGATTCTTCACCTCCGAAAGCCCGGTGTTTCTCATCTCAAAGACGCCGATCTCATTGGTGGAACCGAATCTGTTTTTGACCGCCCGGAGTATCCTGTAGGATGCATGACGGTCTCCTTCAAAATAAAGCACCGTATCCACCATATGTTCCAGAACTCTGGGGCCGGCCACATTTCCCTCTTTCGTCACATGGCCCACAATAAAGATCGATACCCCAAGTCCCTTGGCGATCTGCATCAGGATATTCGTGGACTCCCGAACCTGGGAAACACTCCCGGGGGCGGAACTGATTTCTTCATGAAACATGGTCTGGATAGAATCCACCACAACCGTATCCGGCTTCCTTCTCTCGATCACTTCTCTTACCGTCTCAAGATTCGTCTCGCAGAGGATCTGCAGATTCTCGTTAAATTCGCCGATACGGTCCGCCCTCATCCTGATCTGGCGGGCAGATTCCTCTCCTGAAATATACAGGACGTTCTTCCCGTCCAGGGCAAGATTCCTGCACACCTGTAAAAGAAGGGTGGATTTTCCGATTCCCGGATCTCCACCCACAAGGACAAGAGAGCCAGGGACAATTCCGCCCCCAAGCACTCTGTCAAGCTCTGTGATCTTCGTAAGGACCCTCTCGTCCTCTGAAAGACGGATATCCTTCAGTTTTAATGGTTCTGCCCGTCCTACATTCTTCCCGGATGAGGACGCTGTTCCTGTACTTTTTTTCGTGGATACAGTCTCCTCCACAAAAGTATTCCAGGACTTACATGCCGGGCACTGTCCCATCCATTTCGAAGATTCATAGCCGCATTCCTGACAAAAATAAACTGTTTTTCTGTTTTTCAGCATTTCCTGATCTTCACTTCTACCGAATCCTGTCCGCCAAGTTCCGCGCTGAAAGAAAGCTTGCCGCCCAGATTGGTCTTCATTGTTCCTGCGTCAGCTCCGTTGATCACCACATCGTATTCACAGTCAGCCTCCATACCTACTGTGATCTGTGCGTCTTCTCCGCCTTCAACACGAAAACTCATGGATGAACCGTCCTGTTCCAGTTCAAAAACCGCAGTTCCGGGAACCGATTCATAAACAAACATTCCGTTGCGCTCCAGTTTCGTGATCTCCCGGTAGGTTTTGACTTTATAAACATCTCCCTGATGCTGGTAATCAGATACCTTGGATTTCTGATCCAGTTCATAATTTCCGAAACTGATATTTCCACTTTCCTCTGTGCGGATCAGTTCTTTTACTACTGCCATATCCTTATGTCCTCCCTAAGACTCTTCTGTTGTTTTTATATGATTTATTATACCATTCAGCCCTTTTTTTGAACAGTAGACTTCTGTATATTTAATATCTTTTTCATAATTCGTTTCAGGTAATTTAAATTTTTTCCGGAGAAGTATTTTCACGTACAGAGACAAACTTCAGGGTTTTCTGATGGAGCTGCACCTTTACCGTATCGCCGCGTCTGATATTTCCTTCCAGAATCTCGTTTGCCAGGGTATCTTCCAGTTTCGTCTGTATCGCACGGCGAAGAGGCCGTGCGCCGTATTTGCTGTCATAACCGGCTTCAGCAAGATAGTTTTTTACAGAATCTGTAATCTTAAGCTGGATATCCATCTGTTCCCGGCACCGCAGTTCCAGATTTTTCAGGAGAAGGGTGACGATCCTGCGGATATGCTGTTTGTTCAGCGGATGGAATACCATGATCTCATCGATCCTGTTAAGGAATTCCGGACGGAACAGACGCCTTACCTCTTCCATCACATTGGATTTCATTCTCTCATAATCCTGTTTTTCATCCTGTGCGGACATAAATCCCAGTTTCTTCGGTTCAATGATCGCCTGGGCTCCTGCATTGGAGGTCATGATGATAATGGTCTGTTTAAAATCCACCTTTCTCCCATGGGCGTCTGTGATATGTCCGTCGTCCAGAACCTGAAGAAGAATATTAAATACATCCGGATGCGCCTTCTCGATCTCGTCGAACAGAAGCACACTATATGGATTACGCCTTACTTTTTCACTGAGCTGTCCCCCTTCATCATATCCCACATATCCCGGCGGAGATCCGATAAGTTTGGACACACTGTGTTTCTCCATATATTCCGACATATCCACACGGATCATGGCCTGTTCGCTTCCGAACACAGCTTCCGCAAGCGCTTTGGAAAGTTCTGTTTTTCCCACGCCGGTAGGTCCGAGGAAAAGGAAAGATCCAATAGGGCGTCCGGGATCTTTAAGTCCTACTCTGCCCCTCTTTACTGCCTGCGCCACTGCTTTCACCGCCTCATCCTGTCCGATCACGCGTCTGTGAAGTTCTTTTTCCAGATGTGCCAGTCTCTTTGACTCTCCCTCGGTCAGACGCTGCACAGGAATCTTTGTCCAGTCTGAAACAATATCCGCCACAGATGTTTCTGTGACAACCAGCGATTTTCTGCGGTTTCTCCGTTCTTCACGGAGTTTATATGCCTCCAGACTGTCCTCTGCTTCGTTCTGTCTTTTCTGCGCCTCTTTTGCCAGAGCGATATTCCCGGACCGCACAGCCTCCTCCTTTTCCTGCAAAGCTGCACGGATTTCTTCCTCCAGAGCTTCCGTTCCTGCCAGGCCTTTATATCCGCCGATCTGCACTTTGGACGCGGCCTCGTCGATGATATCGATGGCTTTGTCCGGAAGAAAACGATCGTTGATATACCGAACGGACATTTTCACCGCTGCTTCAAGAGCGCCGTCTTCGATCACAACTCCATGGTGCTTCTCATAGTATGGCCGCAGCCCTTTCAGAATTTCCAGCGCCTCTTCCTCTGTAGGTTCTTCTACTGTCACAGGCTGAAATCTCCTCTCCAGAGCGGCGTCCTTTTCGATATATTTACGGTATTCCTCCAGAGTAGTCGCTCCGATCAGCTGTATCTCTCCTCTTGAAAGAGAGGGTTTCAGGATATTGGAAGCATCCAGAGCGCCTTCCGCGCCGCCTGCTCCGATTATGGTATGCAGCTCGTCAATAAAAAGAAGAATGCCTCTGTTCTCCCTCACTTCATCCACCACATTCCGGATACGCTCTTCAAATTCTCCTCTGTATTTACTTCCTGCTACCATACCGGAAAGATCCAGTACAACCACCCGCTTATTTTTTACCGTGTCCGGAACCACACCGGATACGATCCGCTGTGCAAGACCCTCGGCAATAGCGGTTTTACCTACGCCGGGTTCGCCCACCAGACAGGGATTATTCTTAGTCCGCCGGCTGAGGATCTGGATAATACGCGCGATCTCCCGGTCTCTTCCCACCACGGGATCCAGTTTTCCTTCTGCGGCCATAGCCGTCAGATCACGGCTGTACTGGTCAAGCACGGGAGTGCCGGAACCGTTTTTCTTCTGCATGGCTTTTGCAGCCTGCATCTCACCAGCTGCAGCTTCCCCGTCGATTCCCATGGCTCCGAGAACCGCCGCATACAGTTTCTGGATATTGATCCCCATAGTGTAGAGCAGTCTCGTAGCCACGGAATCTGTTTCCTTCAGCATGGCAAGAAGAATATGCTCTGTGCCCGCCAACTCTTCTTTCTGCGCAGCCGCCTCCGCCGCCGCTGTCTCCAGCAGCCGTTCAGCACGCGGGCTGTATTCCGGCGTCCGCTCCACTATAATACTATCGGGCGGCGCTACCAGACTGCAGATCAGCTCGGTAAGCCGTTCCTCTTCCACCCCGAACTCTTCCAGAATGCGGCCTGCCGTCCCCTCCGGCTCTTTCAGAAGTCCGGCAAGGATATGTTCCGTCCCGATATAACTGTGATTTAAAGACTGTGCCGCTTTTTTCGCCAGAGTCAGCGCATTAAGGGCCTGCCTTGTAAATTTTTTTCCCATTGTCTCCTCCTAACTGTCAATTCCGTATTCGTCGTAAATCTCATCTATGAGAGCATGAACTTCTTCTCTGGTCACATTTTTGCAGCAGCCTCTGGCCATGGCAACTACCAGATTCTGTTTCATTTCCTCCAGAGCCTTGATCTTATCCACATCTACCGCGATCACAGCGCCTTTACGCCGGTCGATAGTCACAAACCCCTCCTGCCTAAGAAGTGCGTATGCTTTATTTACCGTATGCATATTGATGCCGATGGTATCCGCCAGCTGTCTTACCGACGGAAGAGGATCCCCTTCCCGTAATCTGGATGTGGCGATTCCAAGGATGATCTGATTCATCAGCTGTACATAAATGGCCTCGTCGCTGTTAAAATCTATTTCAATAACCATATAACAGCCCCCTTGTCTTTTGTTACACATATAGTAGCACATCATACACAGTTTGAAAACAGTTAATTTTCATAACAAAAAAAGCACCAGGAAACGGAATCGGAATCCATTCATGCTTCCGCATAAACAGACTGCTGATTTCCTGATCCTGGTGTTTACTTATTCAGTATTATTTCTGGCCCTGCCCCGCGATGATCTCCATCTGCTTTCTGTTGAGAAGAAGATTAAATCCCATGGGATTCACCACAATTGCTTCCGCCTGTTCCATCATGATTCCGGAAAGTTTCTCAAAAGGAAGTTTCGCCACTCTCAGTTTCTTCCCCCTGCCAAACTTCTCAAATTCCAGAACATCTGAAAAAACCGGCTGAAAAATTTTACCGTCTTTGTTTTTCAGATAGGGCAGGCTGATCTTCTTCGGGTCGTCCCCCTGAGGATTCATAGCAACAAGAAATTCTGAACGTTTCAGGTTTGCAAGAAGCTCCTCTTCTTTTTCGCGCATATTATGACGCTCCTCTTTTTCTACCGGCCGTCGCAGTTCCTGCATAAAATAGATTCCCGAAAGCTGAAGCGTGGGGTTGATCAGTGGTCTCTTCTCTTCAGGAAGTTTACTGATATCCGGCTCCCGCACGATCTTATCCAGATCGATTTCTATCTGCTCATCCCCTCTGTTCCAGACTACAGAATTCACTCCTATGGAGAAAAGCAGTCCGTACATTCTGGGGAAATCTTTTTTTTCATACTTCATTCCCATAAGCAGGATCTTCTCTTCCAGTTTTTTCTGACCGAATTCCTTTACGCCCTCTTCCTCTGCAAAAAACCATACCTGGTCATTAAATGTCTCTTCACCGCAAGTCACATAAGGAAGCTTCGTCACCTGAGAGTATGCCACATAGATATTCTCCCGGCCCTGAATTTCCTTCACTGCCTCTTCTACACTTATTCCCATTTCATTTTCCTTTCTCAGCACCGGAAAATAACTCTGCCTGTTACATCCCGCAGCTCTGATACTTTATTTTGTCAGGAATTCCACGATTCCTTTCAATGCTTCCATCTGATCGTCCTTTAGAGAAGACTTCACAGTAAGGGTATCCTCATAGATTTCCATATTTTTCATGGAGGAAAGGATCTCTTTCATCTGCTTTCCTGCCGAAATCGCCCAGGTTCCGTTTTCCATCACAGCCACTTTTCTGTTCTGGAAATTGTGTGCCTTCAGTTCCAGAAGAAGAGTCTCCATCTTCGGGAAGATTCCCGCATTGTATGTCGGGCAGGCAAAAACGATCCTGTCGCAGCGGAAAGCCTCCGCAAGCAGATAGGAAGGATCCGTCTTGGATACATCGTACATGGCGATATTCTTTTCTCCGGCGTCGCCCAGCATTCCCGCCAGAACGTTCACCGCATTCTCCGTATTTCCGTAAATGGACGCATAAAGAATCAGCACGGCGTGATCTTCCGGCGTATAGGTGCTCCATTTCTGATATTTATCGATAAACCATCCGAGATTTTCTCTCCATACCGGCCCGTGAAGAGGGCAGATCGTCTGGATATCAAGAGCGGAAGCCTTTTTCAGCGCTGCCTGCACCTGAGCGCCGTACTTACCCACAATATTGGTCAGATATCTTCTTGCCTCTTCCAGCCATTCATGTTCAAAGTCAACCTCATCGGCATAGATATTGCCGTTCAGGGCCCCGAAAGTGCCAAAAGCGTCGGCGCTGTACAGGATCTTGTCATATGCGTCGTATGTAACCATGCACTCCGGCCAGTGAACCATGGGAATCGTTGCAAAAGCCAGCGTATGCTTTCCTGTATTCAGCGTATCGCCTTCTTTTACCGTCACGGCGCGGGAATCCACATCAAAAGTAAAAAACTGTTTCATCATGGTAAATGTTTTCGCGTTTCCCACGATCTTTGCTTTCGGATAGCGGAGCACAACTTCCGCAAGAGAAGCGCAGTGATCCGGCTCCATATGGTTTATGATCACATAATCAAGAGCACGGCCGTCCAGCACATGTTCCAGATTTTCGATAAACTGGTCGCATACAGAGCGGTCCACCGTATCAAGAAGAACTGTTTTCTCATCCAGGATCACATAGGAATTATAAGAAACCCCTTTCGGGATAGGATAAACATTCTCAAACAGTTCCAGGCGTCTGTCGCTGGCTCCGATCCAGTACATATCCTCTTTGATTTTCTTTACGCAGTACATTACTGATCCTCCTTTAAGCCTCGTCAATGGCTTTTCCGATATCATGTCTCATATATTTGTTCGCAAACTGTATCCAGTCCGTGGCTTCGTAGGCGTTTTTCCGTGCTTCCTTCAAATCTTTTCCTGTGGCGGTGATCCCAACTACGCGGCCGCCGTTGGTAACAATCTGTCCGTCCTGGAATTTCGTGCCGGCATGGAAACAGTAATATCCGTCTTTTCCATCGAAGTTTTCGAATCCGTACATGGGAATTCCCTTATCGTACTTCACCGGATAGCCTTCGCTTGCCAGTACCACGCATACCGCCGCGTTATCCTCAAACTCCAGACTTAATTCGTCCAGTCTGCCGTCAATACACGCCTCCATTACTTCCACAATATCCGTCTTCATTCTCGGAAGGACAACCTGAGCCTCAGGATCGCCGAACCGGGCGTTGTATTCCAGAACTTTCGGTCCGTCCGCAGTGAGCATCAGTCCGAAGAAAATAATTCCCACAAAAGGTCTTCCCTCAGCCGCCATAGCGTCCACTGTGGGCTGGTATATGTACTTCTGACAGAACTCGTCCACTTCTTTCGTATAGAAAGGACTGGGAGAAAAGGTTCCCATTCCGCCTGTGTTCAGTCCCTTGTCGCCGTCCATGGCTCTCTTGTGGTCCTGGGCGGACGTCATGGTGCGGATGGTTTTCCCATCTACAAAGGAAAGTACAGATACTTCCCTTCCTGTCATAAACTCCTCGATGACCATGGTGTTTCCGGCGCTGCCGAATTTCTTATCTTCCATGATCTCTTTTACGCCCTCTTCCGCTTCTTCAAGAGAATTACAGATCAGAACGCCTTTTCCCAGAGCAAGTCCGTCGGCTTTCAGCACGATGGGGAATTTTGCCTGGGTGCGGAGATAATCCAGTGCTTTCTCAGCATCGTCAAAGTTCTCATATGCCGCTGTGGGAATTCCGTATTTTTTCATCAGATCCTTGGAAAAAGCCTTGGATCCCTCCAGGATCGCGGCGTTCTTTCTGGGTCCGAATACTCTCAGGCCTCTGGCCTCGAAAACGTCCACAACGCCTCCCACAAGGGGATCATCCATCCCGATAACCGTGAGATCCACAGAGTTCTCCTGGGCGAAATCCGCCAGCTTTTCAAACTCCATGGCGCCGATGGGAACACACTCCGCATACTGTGAAATTCCGGCGTTTCCGGGAGCGCAGTAGATTTTATCCACCTTCGGGTTCTTTGCGACGCTCCAGGCAATAGCGTGTTCTCTTCCGCCGCTTCCAACAATCAATACCTTCATCTCGTTTTTTCTCCTTTTATGAAAAGCAATGTCATTCTGCTATATGAACTTTACCGTCCTGCACAGTCACCTTCCCGTTGGCGATAAGATCGATCGCCCTGGGCAGGATCTTCCACTCCGCTTCTTCCATCACGCGGCGCTGAAGGATCTCAGGAGTATCCCCTTCCTTTACCTCCACCGCTTTCTGGAGAATAATCGGTCCGGTATCGGTTCCCGCGTCCACGAAATGTACCGTTGCTCCGGTCACTTTTACGCCTCTCGCCAGCACGCCTTCATGGACATGAAGGCCGTAAAAACCTGTCCCGCAAAAAGACGGGATCAGTGACGGATGGATATTGACGATCCTGTCGGGATACGCCTCCACGATCATCGGAGGGATCGCAACAAGATAACCGGCCAGCACCACCAGGTCAATATCGTTCTTCTGAAGTTCGGCAAGAAGCGCTTTATGAAATTCTTCTCTGTTTTCATAATCCTTCGGAGAGATACATATCCCGGGAATTCCCTTTGCTTCCGCCCGTTTCAGAGCGTAAGCGCCCGGATTATTGCTGATCACCAGTCCCACGCGGGCGTTGGTGATCTTCCCGGAATCGATGGCGTCCAGTACTGCCTGGAGATTCGTTCCTCCTCCGGAAACCAGAACGCCAAGTTTTAACATAAATCCACTCCCTTTTCACCGGCTTCAATTCGGCCCACCACATAGGGAGTATCTCCTGCCAGACGGATGGCTTCCATAGCCTTTTCCACATCTTCGGGAGCTGCTGCCAGCACCATGCCGAGGCCCATATTAAATGTGTTATACATCATCTGTTCCTCAATGTTCCCTTTCTCTGCCATCAGACGGAAAATGGGCGGCACCTGATAGCTGTTCTTCTCGATCACAGCCCTGGTTCCCTCCCGGAGCATACGGGGAACATTCTCGTAGAATCCGCCGCCTGTGATATGGCTGCAGCCGTGGATACGGACGCCGGCGTCTTTTACATTCTTCAGCGCTTTTACATAAATGCGGGTGGGAGCCAGAAGCGCCTCGCCAAGAGTCGTTCCCAGTTCTTCATAGTAAGTATCCAGAGATTCTTTTGTCATCTCAAACACTTTACGCACCAAGGAAAAACCGTTGCTGTGCACGCCGGAGGAGGCAATTCCGATCAGGACGTCTCCGGGAGTCACTTCCGCCCCTGTGATCAGGTCTTTTTTATCAATAATCCCTACGGCGAAACCTGCAAGGTCATATTCATCCTCTTCCATAAGTCCCGGATGCTCCGCAGTCTCTCCGCCGATCAGAGCGGCTCCGGACTGAAGGCAGCCTTCCGCTACGCCCCCTACGATCTCGGCGATCTTTTCCGGATAGTTCTTGCCGCAGGCAATATAATCCAGGAAAAACAGCGGTTCACCGCCCGCGCAGGCAATATCGTTCACGCACATTGCCACAGCGTCGATTCCGATCGTGTCATGTTTGTCCATTACCATGGCAAGCTTTACCTTGGTTCCGCATCCGTCGGTTCCGGATACCAGAGTGGGTTCCTCCATATCTTTGAAAGCCTTCATGGAAAAAGCTCCGGAGAAACCGCCGATTCCTCCAAGCACTTCCGGTCTCATGGTTTTCGCGATATGCTTCTTCATCAGTTCCACTGATCTGTAGCCTGCCTCAATATCAACACCAGCGTTCTTATAATCCATAACGTCCTCCAATTTATCTCTTAATAGTTTTCATAGCCTACTTCCTGCAGTCTGGCGTCTTTCGCCTCCACCTGTTCCTTCAGCTCTCTGCTGTAGTCTTTCAGTCTGGCAAGCAGCTCAGGATCTGAAGTGGCGAGGATCTTAGCGGCCAGAAGTCCCGCATTGGCTCCTCCGTTGATGGCTACAGTTGCCACGGGAATTCCGGAGGGCATCTGCACGATGGAGTAAAGAGAATCTCTTCCGCCCAGTGAGGTTGTATGCATGGGGATTCCGATCACAGGCATGGGGAAGATCGCCGCGCACATTCCAGGCAGATGAGCCGCCATTCCGGCGCCTGCGATGATCACTTTCAGTCCTTTCTCCTCCGCGCTCTTCGCATACTCGAAGAACACGTCCGGTTCTCTGTGGGCGGAGATGATCTTCATCTCATATTCCACTCCCAGCTTATCAAGAATTGCCGCCGCTTTGCTCATAACCGGCATATCTGAATCGCTTCCCATTACTATTCCGACTTTTTTCATTGGTAGGCCTCCTTTAATTCATTTCCTGTTTCAGGTTGATTCTACTAAGATTCTGTTTTTGTGTCAACATGTTAGCGTAAACTTGTATTTTCAAAGGGCCGGTTCAGTTCCTCTGTTCCCGGAAGGACGAACCGTCCGTTTTCGATAATGGATGTCGTTTCCCCGTCCTCATGGATCACGCGGATGCTTCCCAGTTCCTCATAAGGAATGGTAATGTCCGTATGGCAGCCGTAATAGGCGAGGCTGATATCCTCTTTCCTGAGTATGGAGATCTCATTATCTCTTGCAATGATCTCTCTTCCGTCCGGATTATATACCGGAGTATCTTCCGCCCAGCTGTAGCAGGTATCCCCCACCGCGAAATGGGGGCCCATCTTTTCCGCGATCAGTATGGGCAGCTTGTCCCCGATACCATATTTCTCCGCGGCAACATAAGCGGTAGTGTTGGTGCCGATGGCGAACTCTCCCATAGGCAGCTTCCGGTGATGGAAAAGAATATTATCCTCTATATAAGCCCTGTTTTCCTCTTCACTTTCAAAATTGGAACAGGAATAATCAATCACCTGCCCGCAGTCGAATACCAGCTTCAGATCCCTGAACTGCAGTCCGTTCAGATAAACCTTCTTCACATGAAGGACGCCGCCGGTTCCCGCAAGCTCCGGTGAAGTAAACACCTCTCCCACCGGAATATTCACATCCGCCACACAGTTTTCAAAATTAGTCTGTTTCGTCACATCATCAAGGGTATGAAGATGGATGATCATATCTGTCTCGTTGCCGTCCCTGCCCTTGATCTCCACCCACTGGCAGGTATCCAGCGTCTCGATGATCGTCTGCTGGATCCGTTCATAGAGCTTATAATCCAGCGTATTGATCTTCACGATCTCCCGGAATATCTCCGGGAATTTCTCCCCGATCTCCGGCACCGGATAGGCGATAATGGTAAAACTGCGTTCATCGCCTTTGATATAGCGGTTTACGATCTGGCCGGACTCATTATCCAGTTCCACCTTCAGCTTCTGCTGGGCTTCTGTGAGCGTCCAGGCCTCCGGTTTCGCCTGAGGGGAAAAAGGCTCTTCGCCGAAAGTTTCGATACACGCCGGACCGCCGTGGACATCCGCCAGATCACGGTATTTCTCATAAGCCGTCTGCATGGAACGGAGTTTCCGTTTCACAAAATCGCTGTCCAGAAACAGCGCGCTGTCCTGTCTGTGATCGTAATCATACTGTGGATTGGCGATTCCCCCGGTAAATCCGATCCTCGCGTTCCCTCCTCTGTTCACCGCATGAGAGGCGTGACGGTAGATCACCGGCTCCAGCCCCATCTGACGGAACTGAAGGACGGCCGCCCTCACCATCCGCTCAAATCCGAGGTTATACCGGATATTCACCGTCTTTTTCTTTGAGATATCTTTCCTTCCGTTGATAAAACCGATTCTGTATCCTTCCGTGTAGGTGCGGGCCATGCTGTCGATCTCATCCTGGGAAAGTCCTGCCAGGAACATAGCCACGCCGGTTTCATTTGACGAGACATACTCGCCGTATCGGTAAAGGTACCTGAGATCGTCAAGATCAGAATCCATGACGATCCTCACCGCGAAATCCCGTCCAGGATCCACGCTTTCCGCGATTCTCTGCTCCATCATATCCTGACAGTAATCATTCACATAGGAACGGAGAATTTCCTGCACATTCTTTACAGATGGAATTTCTTCTTCACAGAAAGCAGAATGGATCTCCAGAAACAGCTCGGCTCCCACGATATAATCCCACCATTTTTTTTCGTAGGCGTAGGAGATCGATCCCCGGAGCTCCGCATAAAGGAAGGTAAAAACTCTCCCGTATTCTCCGAGCGCCTTCCCGGCATATGCAGGATTTCCATAAGAAGTTCCGTAATTTTCCGGAAACAGTTCTTCGTAGAGTTCCCTGTTTTCTTTCTGATACTCTTCCAGCGTCAGATCTTCCGTCTGTCTCTCCAGGATCTCTCCCGTTTTTTTCAGGAATCCCGCTGTTTTTCTGAAGAAATCCGCAAACGGCTGTCTCACCGTATCTTCCGTACAGATTTCCGATATCCTCCCTTTCGCGAGAGAATACCGTTCCTGAAGCCATTCGTCCAATCTATCATCTCCTTTATTATTCATTGATCACATGTCCAAGGCGGATATGTTTGTCCACCAGTTCTTTCATATATTCCCAGATTTCCCGGGAGCCATCTGCGGTACGTTCGTTTCTTTTGTATATCTGGCTCTTTCTGACTCCGTGCTCCGACCAGCTTAAGCCGTCGGACGCGTCATTGAGAAGAAGCGGCTGGCAGTTATCCAGCACATGGGCAAATTTCGCCTCCGCGGTTTCATATGCCTCAAACTCTTCCCATAAAGCCCGGAACCAGGATCCCTGGTCTTCTGGAAGAAGGGCGAAAATACGGTCTGCGGCTTTCGTCTCACGCTCACGTTTGCCAGCCGCCCCCGCCGCGTCGTAGGCGTAGGTGTCTCCGGCGTCGATTTCCACCAGATCATGGATCAGCACCATGGGGATTACCTTGGCAAGATCCACCTCTTCGTTAGCATACTCTTTCAGCAGCACCGCCATCAACGCCAGATGCCAGGAATGTTCCGCATCATTTTCTTTCCGGCTGGAGTCTGCAAGATATGTCTGGCGGATAATTTTTTTGACCTTATCCACTTCCACAATAAACCCCATCTGTTTTTTCAGACGTTCCATCACTCACACTCCCATTAAAAAAAAGCCCAGCCATCCTACCAGAATCACACCGTTCAGGAGCGATCCCACTGTACTGGTACGATGCATACGCTTTTCTTCTGAAAAACTCAAAAGTCCCATTATAAATCCGTACACGGAGAGCAGCGAGGCAAAAAGACAGATCCCCCCCGCAATAAAACCATACCGGCCGTTCAGACCGAATGTTGTCAGTACGGCGGCGGCAAAAAGAATAAGAGACGCCGCTGCCATTCCCACTGACAGCTTGCCCTTTGCCGCCTCTTTTCTTTTTATTATGGAATATCTATATCTTTTTGCCATAATGTTTTCTCCTCAGATAATCACAGACGGCAAACACAAAATAGCCCAGCGCCGCCCCCAGTGTATTCAAGATCATATCGTCCACATCAAAACAACCGACTTTCGTAATAAGCTGGATAGTCTCCACGCACAAACTCAGTCCGAAACCGGACAGAATGATCAGAAATCCGTTTCGCCATTTACTGCAGATCACCGGCAGAATGCATCCCAGCGGAACAAATCCCAGCACATTGCCGAATATATTGGTAAACAGGGCAAAAAGACCCAGCTGGTCTCTGTATACCCAGAATCTTCTGATCTCTACAAACGGCACAAGGTTATATCTGTATTCCCTTTCGGCTTCTGCCACCCGGCCATACGCCTCGGAGAAAAACAGAAAATAGATCAGAAGAAGCACATAGATAATAAACAGGACGCTTCCCATCAGCCGGATCCTGCGTTTTGTTACATTTTTCAATCTTCTCCCCTATATCAGAATATCTGATTTCCTTTTTAAGAGTCTTACCCCACTGACAACCATCAGAACACCGGCGGCAATCCCTGTAACCAGAGTAATGATCCCCACGGTCAGAGCACATGCGCCTGTTCCTGACATTGTCCTGTAGATCTTTTCGTTCACGGCTGCACCTCCTTATAACCGAATACCTGTTATTTTACGCCGTACTGACGGTAATATTCATCAATTGATGCCTTCAGAGCGTCATCTATAACGACTCTTCCTTTGTATTCTCTGTTATACAGATGTTCCACAACCTCTTCCATGGTAACAATGGCGTTCGTCTCGAATCCGTACAGGTCTTTTACTTCCTCAAGGGCGCTCTTCTCTCCGCCTTTGCCTACTTCCATCCGGTTCAGGGATACCATCAGACCAACGATCTCCACATCAGCTGCGCCTCTCACCTTGGGAACGGTTTCTTCCATGGATTTACCAGAGGTGGTTACGTCTTCGATCATTACCACTCTGTCTCCGTCTTTCAGGCTGCTTCCCAGGAAGCTTCCCTTATCGGCGCCGTGATCTTTTTCTTCTTTCCGGTCCGAACAGTAACGCACTTCTTTTCCGTACAGTTCGCTGTAGGCGACGGCTGTCACCACACTGATGGGAATTCCCTTATATGCCGGTCCAAAAAGCACGTCAAAATCATCGCCGTATTTAACATGGATTGCTTTTGCGTAATATTCGCCCAGACGCTTCAGCTGGGAACCCGTCACATAAGCTCCCGCGTTCATGAAAAAAGGAGACTTTCTTCCGCTTTTCAGTGTGAATTCGCCAAACTTCAGCACATCACAATCTACCATAAATTCGATAAATTCCTGCTTGTATTGTTCCATATCTCTTAAAACCTCCGTATCTGCAGAACGGGAACGTTCCGCACCTTGTATACTAAAGCTATTTCACCGCGCCGATCAGCTCGCGGATATCTTCAACATTCTGTTCTTTCATAAATTTCTCAATACCGTCCGCGATCTCCACTGTAGCGTACGGATTATAGAAATTCGCTGTTCCCACAGAAACAGCCGTCGCTCCCGCCATGATGAATTCCAGGGCATCCTCCGCTGTAGCGATTCCTCCCATTCCGATAATGGGAAGCTTTACCGCGTTCGCTACCTGGTATACCATACGTACCGCTATGGGTTTCACCGCCGGGCCCGACATACCTCCCGTCTTATTTGCCAGCGCAAAAGTTCTCTTATTAATATCGATTTTCATTCCTGTCAGCGTGTTGATAAGAGAAAGCACATCAGCTCCCCCCGCCTCTGCTGCCTTTGCCATTTCTGTAATGTCTGTTACATTTGGGCTCAGTTTCATGATCACCGGCTGCTTCGCGTACTTTTTCACTTCCCGGGTAATCTGCTCCAGTGCCTTCGGATTCTGTCCGAAAGCGATACCGCCTTCCTTAACATTTGGGCAGGATACGTTGATCTCCAGAAGATCCGCCGGTTCATCGCCCAGACGCTCCACAACCTCACAGTAATCCTCTGCGGTTTTTCCACAGACATTCACAATGACCTTTGTATCAAACTTTTGCAGGAAAGGCAGATCCCGTTTACAGAACACATCGATTCCCGGATTCTGAAGACCAATGGCGTTCAGCATTCCGCCGGCAGTCTCCGCCACTCTGGGCGTGGGATTCCCGGGCCAGGGCACATTGGCCACTCCCTTGGTCACTACCGCTCCCAGGCGGTTCAAATCCACGAATTCACTGTATTCCATTCCCGAACCAAAAGTCCCGGAAGCAGTCATTACAGGGTTCTTCAGCTCCACACCCGCCAGATTCACACTGGTCTTCATCATAACTCCACCTCCGTACACAGAAATACCGGTCCGTCTTTGCAGACACGTTTATTATGCACCTGGGAATGTTCATCAATTTCAGAAGACTGGCAGACGCATGCAAGGCAGGCTCCGATTCCGCAGGCCATACGCTCTTCCATGGAAATCCAGCAGGGGATTCCTTTTTCCAGAGCATACGCCTTGATGGCTCTGAGCATGGGCGCCGGCCCGCAGGCGAAGATCACCTCCGCGTCAAGGGCGTTCTCTCTCACAGCGTCCAGAACATTTCCTCTGGTTCCGGCGCTGCCGTCTTCTGTCGAAACATATACTTCCGCATATTTCTTAAATTCATCATTAAGAAACAGCTCGTTCCTGTATCCCAGGACCGCTGTTTTCTCCGCGTTCAGCTCTTTCGCAGTTTCCAGCATAGGCGGGATCCCTATGCCTCCGCCCATGAGAAACACTCGCTTCCCCTCAGCCTCCTCAAGAGGAAAACCGTTGCCCAGAGGTCCGAGAACCTCCAGCGCCACGCCGGGGTGCAGTCTGGAAAAGCCCTCCGTGCCGGTGCCTTTGCCGGTCACACGATACACCAGCCTGATCCTCCTGCTTTCTCTGTCAATCTCACAGATACTGATCGGCCGGGGAAGCAGCCTGCTTCCGTCTCTTGTATACAGAGAAACAAACTGTCCGGCACATGCGTTATCTGCTATTTCATCTGCCTGGAGCCACATACTGTAGATATCTTCAGCAATTTTCTCCTGGCTTACGATCTTCAAACTTTTTTTAATTTTTTTACTCATCTGTTTCCTCCTGAAGCCATATCGCGGCAGAAGACTCTCTTATTTATTCTCCAGAGCTCCGCTGATATCGGCGATCATATCCTCCACTGCTTTTCTGGATGCGTCCGCATAATTCAGTTCTCCGTAAGAAGCGTACGCTTCCTGTTTATATGCGGCGATAATGCCTCTGGAAGAATTCACGATCGCTCCCAGACCGTCTTCATTGAAGAAATGCACAAGATCCGCGCCTTTGCCGCCCTGCGCACCGTATCCGGGCACAAGAATGAAAGTCTTCGGCATGATCTTTCTGAGGATCTTCCCCATTTCCGGATAAGTAGCGCCCACTACGGCTCCGATATAGCTGTATCCATTGCCCATATGCTCTTCGCCCCACTGAGCAACTTTCTCGCCTACCCACTCATAGAGAGGACGGCCCTCAATGATCCTGTCCTGGAACTCTCCGCTGGAAGGATTGGATGTTTTTACAAGGATAAAAAGTCCTTTGTTTTCTTCTTTGCACACTTCGATAAACGGCTTCACTCCGTCGGAACCGAGATAAGGATTCACTGTGGCAAAATCCTCGTCGAATCCTGCCCATTTCCTGGAACCTACCTGAACTTTACCAAGATGGCCCACCGCATATGCCGCTGATGTGGAACCGATATCGCCCCTCTTGATATCTCCGATCACGACAAGATCTTTTTCTTTACAGTAATCTATCGTCTTCTTATACGCCTGAAGCCCCGGAATGCCGAACTGTTCGTACATGGCGATCTGCGGTTTCACTGCGGGGATCAGATCATAAACAGCGTCTACAATTCCTTTATTGTACTGCCAGACAGCCTCCGCAGCGCCTTCCAGCGTCTCCCCGTATTCCCGGAATGCTTTCTCTTTGATATGTTCAGGGATATAGCCGAGCATAGGATCCAGTCCTACGACGATCGGCGCGTTGGTTTTACGGATTTTTTCGATCAGTTTATTAATCATGATTCTTTCCTCCTGAAATCAAATTGTTTTTCCTGCTGCGGACGCCTTTCGCATACCGCATCTGGCAGTCCGGAATCCATTCAACAACATCATACACGAATTGGCCGATTTAATAAAGCATTTTTTGATATTGTTAAAAAAATATTTATCCATTTTTTTATGACAACCAGCAGAATAGCCTTGACAATTCAAGGTTCGGGATATATAATCAAATCACAATCCACTACATTATTAATATATAAAATCACTAGTTTTTAGAGATTATATATTACATGATATAGTCTGTAAAATCTGGTGATTTTTTTCGTCAGATAGACTTATTAACTTTTTATTTTTATGGAGGTAACATCATGAACAAGGGGACTGTAAAATGGTTCAACGCAGAAAAAGGCTATGGTTTCATCACAGGTGAAGACGGTGCTGACGTATTCGTACACTTCTCTGCGATCAACGGCGAAGGATTCAAATCTCTTGACGAGGGACAGGCTGTAACTTACGATCTTACAGAAGGCGCTCGCGGAATGCAGGCCGCAAACGTTACTAAATTATAATAACTCAAAAATCCCCGGCAGAGCCGGGGATTTTTCGGGTAAACTCTCTTTATTCAGCTTCTGTAGTGTCTGCTGTAATAGTGTTTACATAATCGTCAAGTGCGGATGTATCCATAACTGTCTGCTGCACTTCAGATGCATCTTTCTCTGTTACCTTATCGTAAACAGAATATCCGATCCACGCAACCAGCGCCACACAGACAAGAACACCGACAACTCTTTCCAGAATATCATAGAACTTCTCTTTTTTCTGTTCGCTTTTACGATTTGCCTTCTGCACTTTATAATTGTCCACTTTTTTCTGACTCATAATGGAATCTCCTTTGTTCTGAATAAGTGACTACATTATAGCACAGCAGTTCAAAAAAGTGAAGTATCTTTCCAAATTCACAAACTGTTCACACAACCACGATAACTCCGCCGTCATTGGCATACATGCTGCTCACTCCCGCCGTATCAAGAACCACGATCTTCTTCACGGGAAGTTTCTCCTGAATGGCATTCTTAAGAAGCATTGCTCTGTCCAGACAGTTGCAGTGGGAAATAGCCAGAACTTTTTTCTCACTGTTTATTGTCTTGTCCACAATATGCTGTACCATCTTGATAAGCGCTTTATTAATTCCCCTGGCCTGATCCAGCTGGCAGATCGTGCCCTCAGGCGTTGCGCCCATCACAGGCTTGATCTTAAGAGCAGATGCCACAAACGCTTTCATTGTACTGAGACGTCCGTTCTTCCGGAGCGTTTCCAGATTATCCAGAACAAAAAATGTATTCTGCTCCGCAATATATTCCTCTACGGTGGAGACCACTTCTTCAAAAGTATATCCCGCTTCCTCGCATTCCTGAATCTTAAGCCCGATCAGGGTCTCGCCTATAGAGGCAGATCTGGAATTAAATACATATATCTTCTTATCCGGCTGCTCCTCATGGAGAAGAGTCCTTCCCAGAACGGCGCTGTTATAGGATCCGCTCAGTTCCGCTGAAAGAGTAACGGCGTAAACATGATCCGCATCGCAGTCAAAAGCTTTCATGTATCTTTCAGGAGACGGACATGCCGATTTCGGACATGTCTCACAGGCAGCTACTTTCTTAAGGAACTCGCTCTGATTGAAAGCCGCGTCATCTATGATCGTCTCGCCGCCCACATTCAGAGTAAGGGGCACGGATTCAAAGTGTTCATCCTGTTTCCATTCATCCAGAAGTTCACCGCAGCTGTCTATGATAATTTTATAGCTCAATTATATCGTCCTCTCTTCTATAATATGTAGTATTAAATACCACATCTATATTATCATATCCCCCTGCATTTGAAAAGACTTTTTCCAAAAACTCTGTTCTTTTTTTGCAAAATGATTTATAATATCCAGAACAGGAGAATCTCTATATGCTTGCCATAAAAATCAACGATATTAAAACATTTATGAATCAGCTTCTGATCGGAGATACTTTTGACGCATTCCCCATGGCAGAAGCTTCAATAGCCGCGTTCAGCACATTTTCCATAGACGGACGGATCAATAAAGAATTTTTCGATACCGACACACAGGATATCCTTACCAGGAACGGGGCGTTTTATTCCCGGTGGAAAGACATAAAACCTTTTGTTCGCAGCATTATCCGTGGAAAACTTCTGCCTCTTCACCTGAAGGTTGTTTTCTGCCTCAGTGAATCTCAGCTTTCTGTTCTCACGGACAGCAGCATTATTTTATCCACAGATTCCACCGGTATTCAGGGATATTTTCTCAATATCCAGTACAGAAATCATACGCTGCTCTGCACCACAGGCATTGCCCGGGAAACATTCACCATGGACAAAAAACCGGAACAGTTCTGGGATGAGCTTGTACTTTCTTTTTTCAGACACCTGGATATAGATTTTGATAATCTGTAAACATCCTATGCTCTTTTCTTTTTGTCCGTGTTCTCTTCCATCTGGATCAGATAATATGCCAGCATATCTATAAATTCACTGTTGGTCGGTCTGTAGTTCAGTGTATATCCGGCTATTTCACTCATCATTTCCCGGTTTGCCATCCAGCAGACATTGATGATTGTCCGGATATCGTGTTCCACATTCATGGGTGTGGACCTGAACTTCCTGGCAAGAGACGGATAAATATCCTTTGTGATCTTAATCGGATGTTCCTGAGATTCCATGGATATTTTTACTGCTTCAGCCACAAAATAATATCCTTTATACTTTGATGTTGCACCCAGTTTTCTTATCAGATGATATACCTGTTTCATATTCTTTCTCCTTCGTTTATTTTCCTTTATCTGCAATTATACGACAAAATACTGAATATTTCGTTTTTCGTAACAAAATCGTCATTACTCGAAAAGAAATGACATAATATGACATTTATTCTCTCTTTATGTACACAGAGACAGAATAAGAATCAGAAAAGAGGGTGTCAAGAAAAAACTCCCGGCTGCGCCGCTGCGGCGTATCCGGGAGTTTTAATACTGATATTTTATTTTGTGAGCATCATGAGGATTTCATTGCTCCTCTGTACAAATCTGGTCATGTCTTCCGGAGAAAGCGGTTTATGACTGATCATCGCCAGATCATAAAGCTGCTGGCAGATCAAAGCGGCGTTCTCCGTGTCCTGATTTTCTCCAAGGTATTTTACAAGAGGATGATTTGCATTCAGGACAAGAGTTTCCTGGCCTCCGAACATATTCGGATCCATTCCATACATATTATACATCTTCATCATATCCTGCATACGGCGGCTTTCCTCAGAAAGCATCATCATGGCAGATACTGAAGAATCCTTCAGGTTCTCAACTTTAACTTCCAGTTTCTCTTTGTTCAAGGACTTACGGAACATTTCTGTCAGAGTTTTTGCAGTTTCCTCATCTGCTGCTTCTTCCCCTTTCAGTTCTTCTGTCAGATCCGCATCGATTCTCTTGAACTGGACTGTCTGATCTTTCTGTTCCAGATGAGAGATAAACGGAGCGTCAATATTATGAGTCAGAATTACAGCGTCTTTTCCTGCTTCTTTAAACATGTTGATGTACTGGCTCTGCTGTACCGGATCCGTCACGTAGAAGATTGTTGTCTTCTCAGGCTCTTTTTCTTCGTTTCCGGCGTCACCGGAAGACTGCTCTTCTTTCTTCTCTTTAGTTTCTTCTGTCTGTTCCTCTGCGGCTGTCTCTTCCGCTTTCTCTGTCTTGTTAGCTTCAATGCAGTCTTTCAGAGTCAGATACTTGCCGTCCAGATTCTTAAAGAGGATATAATCATGAAGCTTCTCGGCAAACTTGCTGTCCTTGATGCATCCGTATTTAATAAACGGACTGATATCATCCCAGTACTTCTCATAAGATTCCCTGTCGGTTTTGCACATTCCGGTAAGCTTGTCAGCCACCTTCTTGGCAATATACTCTGAAATCTTCTGCACAAAACCATCGTTCTGAAGGGCGCTTCTGGATACGTTCAGCGGGAGATCGGGACAGTCGATCACACCTTTCAGGAGAAGCAGAAACTCGGGAATCACTTCCTTAATGTTGTCTGCAATGAACACCTGATTGTTATACAGTTTGATGGTTCCTTCAATGGAATCGTACTCTGTGCTGATCTTCGGGAAATACAGGATACCTTTCAGGTTAAAAGGATAATCCATATTCAGGTGGATCCAGAACAGAGGCTCTTTATAATCCAGGAATACTTTACGGTAAAATCCCTTATATTCCTCGTCCGTGCACTCATTGGGATGCTTCATCCAGAGAGGATGCGTATCGCTGAGAGAAACAGGGCGTTTATTGATCTTAACGCGGTCTCTTGCCGGGGAAATCTCCACCGTCTCCTTCTCTCCCTTGTCGTTTTCTCTTTCTTCTGTTTTGGCATCCTCATGGATATGCTCTACAACAACATCGTCATCCCTGAGATCGGCTTCGTCTATCGTCTCATATTCCTGCTCTGCGTTTTCTCTGGAAAGATAAATATTCACAGGCATAAAGGAACAGTACTTCTCGATCACTTCACGCATCCTGTATTCATTGCAGAATTCCAGGCTCTCATCATTCAGGAACAAAGTGATCTCCGTACCGACTGTAGCTTTATTTCCGTCCTGGATATCATATTCTGTACCGCCGTCGCAGCTCCAGTGCACCGGAACAGCTCCCTCTTTATAGGAAAGCGTGTCAATATGCACCTCATCTGCAACCATAAATGCAGAATAAAATCCAAGGCCGAAGTGACCGATCATCTGATCGTCTGTAGTTTTGTCCTTATATTTCTCCAGGAACTCTGTTGCACCGGAAAAAGCAATCTGAGTAATATATTCTTCTACTTCGTCTGCCGTCATACCGATACCGTTATCAATAAATTTCAGAGTTTTTGCCTCGGAATTGACGACAACCTGAATTGCCGGCTTATAATCATCGGGGAATGTATATTCTCCCATAACTTCCAGTTTCTTCAGTTTCGTAATGGCATCGCACCCGTTGGAAACCATCTCACGGACAAAAATATCATGGTCTGAATACAGCCATTTCTTTATGATTGGGAATATATTTTCACTGTTGATTGATAAATTGCCATGTTTTGCAGGCATGTAAACCTCACTCCTTTTGTTTATTTCATTTTCTGCTATATATAGTAATACCCTTTTTTTGAAAAGTCAAGAAAAAATTAGCACTCATTTGAAATGAGTGCTAATAATTCAGATTCTGTTATTATTCTATTTTTATTTTTTCTTTGTGCGGTATACAAGAATACCTCCGATCACAGCCACCGCTGCAACCAGTATGACCACAAAGGACACAATCGGCGTGCTGTCTCCAGTTTTTACAGCATTTCTGCGGTTTGCTGCAGGTGTAAGATCAAGTCCCGGCGCCGTAACATTCGCTTTGGATATGCTGAAAGGAACCTGTTTGGTATCATACTGATCCGTATCTGTCCAGCTGCTTCCATTATACTGCTGAAGCCTGAAGTTTACTTTCAGGGTATAATCTCCACTCTGTGCAAGACCGAAAGTGGCTGTATAAGGAGAGCCTGTCCATGTATTCGTGTTGATCACCTTCCAGTGAAGCGGCACATAACGTGTATCTCCCTTCCTCGGTGAAGTATTGTCCATTCCTGCTCCAATTGCAGTAAAGGAGATCCTGGACTGGGTAGTATAATTTCCGTTGTATTCAATGCCGGTGATCCTGTTATCGTCGGCGGAGGCTTTCCTGGGAGAGTATGCGTTCACACTGACCTGTACATAAGCGGCAAGTGTAAGATTATTATTATTGTCCACTCCGTCCGGGAGCGTGACAGCACCTCTGATACGGAAGTTCTGTGCCTCTACAGAAGAAGGATCATAGCTGCAGTTCTCAATATCCCATACAACTGATGCCTTCATATTCCCTCCTGCCGTTCTGATCACTACAGTAGAAGGAAGTTTTAAGGATTCTTTATTCTTTGGCGTTCCATTTGCCAGCCCTGTCACAGCAGAAGGATTGATGATCTCTGTAACTGTGACTGTCGCCTTAACAACCTGGAAGGACACCTGCAGGGCAGTCCCGGCATTGGCAGAAGCAATGCTGATCGTCTCCTGATAGCTGTTTACTCCCAGGCCGCTCTTCGGCCTTACCGTAAAGCTTACCGAATCACCCGGCTGAAGAGTCAGAGCCTGCGCATCTGCGCTGCTCACCTCAAAGTTGGTTCCTGACGGCTGCACAAGTGTTTCCGCCGTATTCCCGCTGTTTGTAACCGTGAACTGCTGCGCTTCGATCTCCCCGTACCCTTCTTTCACACTGGCGAAGTCCAGAGAAGCCGGTGAGACTGTCAGACTGTGCGAAGCGGCTTCCACAGTAAATCCGGCGCGGATCGGGATCTCAGTTCCCGAAACTTTATCCTGAACTGTAAAATACTCCTCGTATACGCCGGCCGGAAGACCTGTCTTCGGTCTTATGGTAAAGGAAACGGTCCCGCCGTCCCTGGCGATAATACTGTCGGAAAGGGAAACATCAAAGTACTGTGCCTCGTCTTTATCATTTACATAGTAAATAATCTCCGCGTCAGCTGTACCGCTGTTGGTCAGGATCACCGTCTGAGCTTCCGGAGTTTCCGTATATCCTTCCAGGGCTGTACCGAAATCTGTTCCTTCCCTGTCTGCCGCGATACTGCTGACTGCCGGTTCTTCTTCCTCAGTCACGATCTTCACCGGAACAGATACTGTATAACCTTTGCCATCTGTATCTGCAAAAATCACCGTATCGTCATATTCCTTTCCCGGTTCAAGTCCGGTCTCCACCGGAACGACTTGATATTCACAGGACGCGCCGGCCGTCAGTGTCACGGGATCTGAAGGAGTCACCGTCACTGTTCCTGCTGTAACAGATACCTGGATCGTGATATCTCCATCGCTGTTATTCGTTACCGTTACTTTTCGGGCTTCTCCGTTCTCAAAGGTGAGAGACTCCGTATCTGTCACCAGGGCCGCCGCTTCATCCTGAGGCGTATCCTGTTCCCCGCCGGTCTCTTCCTGGTCTTCCTGGGGCTGTTCCTGTATGTCCTCTGTAGTCTCAGCTTCCTCCACAGTCATCCTGGCGGCGTAGGAAACCTGCGCGCCTTCTTCACTGCTGTAGGTGATGACATCCTCATAGGTTCCCGGCTCCACGCCTGCCCGGGGAACAACCCAGAGAGATATGCTCTCTCCCGGTTCCAGCGGTTCTGTGATATCCTGTACCGCAAAATGTTCCGGACTGATTCCGCTGAAATGAAGAGTTCCCGTTCCCGTATTGGTCACTGTGACACATCTGCTCTCGACGCTGTCCTCGGCGCCGGAGATAACCGCACCGAAATCAACAGTACCGGAACCGTCGTCTGCCTCTGCTTCCGCCTGATAGGATAATTCCTGGTCATTGCCGTTCTCATCCGGTCCCGCTCCCTGCGCACTCTCTTCTGTAACGCCGGTCTGCGACTCTTCTGTCCATGTGCCGTCCTCGCTGGCAGCCGGAATAGTGCCAACAGCTTCCGAACCGGCCTCTTCTCCTTCACCGTATTCCGTATATTCTTCATATATTCCGGGATCCTCCGCCGGATACAGGATCTCCTGTCCGTTCTCCGTGCCGGTCTCTTCCCATGTATCATCCTCTGACGGAGTATCTTCCGGAACTTCCTGTACGGGTTCTTCCGTTACCGTACCGGTCTCCGTCTGACTGTCTGAAGATGCATCTGTCTCCTGTTCTGCAAGCAGGGCCGCTTCCTCCGCTGTTATCACTTTATCTGTGACCGCCTTGAGCGTTCCGGAAAATCCTTTGTCCTCCATACCGGAAATGGTCAGACTGATCTCTGCACCCAGATCCTCCTGCACAACAGTATAGGTTTTTTCTCTGCCCAGCTCCTCGGATTTCTCCGTCTCGCCGTCCATGTCTTCTGTTACACGGGCCCATACATAGCTTACGCTGTCCTCATCCAGGCCCTCCGGTTTTACTTCTGTAAAGTCAGCGCTCAGAGTACTGCCTACCGCTGCGGTTCCTTTAATCTTCAGTTTTCCGTCCAGAGCAGCGCCGCCCGCCGCAAAAACCGTCGAAGGAAGCAGCGACAGAATCATAAATACCGACATGAGCACTGCCGCAATCCTTTTTTCTCTCATAAGGCACCCTCCTTTTCTCATTTTCTTCTCTCTGTAATTATTATATCACGGAAGAAAATCCTTATGTAATTTCTGTTTTCCCGGGGCTTTATCCTTCCACTATCAGGTATCTTCCGGAAGAAAGCGGAAATACCTCCGCAGCTTCCTTCAGTTCCATATCAGACATACCGTCCACATCGGCTCCGGCTTCATCCAGATATCTGCGTACTTCTTTCAGGGAATTTACCTCCACTGCCATACATTCCTCCAGAAACTCTCCGGCTTCCTCCAAAGTGTCCGCCACCGGCTCGTCAAAAAGCTGCTTCTGTTTTTCCAGAAAAATCTTTACCGCTTCTTCACTGTACATTCTTCAGAACCTCCTCAATATTTCCGTCTGCTTTTATAAGCGCCTCCAGAAGAGGCTCGACCCTGTCTGCAGTATAGCCTGCCGCCTCTCTCACACCAGGCTTGGAATGCCTCATGGCAAATCCATAAGGCGTTGCCTTCAGCATCTCAATATCATTATATTCATCTCCGAACGCCATACACTCCTCCGGGCGGATCCCCAGCAGCTTCCCGTATTCTTCCAGCCCCCGTGCCTTATTGGTCCCGAAGGGAATAAAATCCACCCAGGCAAAACCGGAAGTAACTACTGTACAGCGTCTGCCGAACTGTTCCCTCCAGTAACGGATCGTATCCTCCTGCACCCCGTCCTTCTCATACACGGCTAGCTTCATACAGGGTTCTGTGATCTCGTCGAAGCTTTCGATCACTTTTGATTCTGTCTTTACCACCTCGGTCATAAGCTTCAGAAAATGTCGGGTTTTCGGCATAATATAGTAAAAATCCCGCGTTGCGCAGGAAAACTCCGCGTCCCCGGTTTTATAGATCGCCTCTGCGATCTCCCGCGCCAGACCGGATTCAAAACAGTCCTGATAGAGTATTTTTTCATTTCTGACTGCCATAGCGCCGTTTTCACAGATAAACGCCATGTCGTCCTTCACCGGCTCAAACAGCCGCCTCATGTTTGGATACTGGCGGCCGCTTGCCGCCACAAAAAGAATCCCTTTTTCTTTCAGTTTCCTGATCAGCGGAAAAAGTTCTTCCGGCAGGGTCTGCGCCCCGTTCAGAAGGAGCGTTCCGTCAAGATCGCTGGCCACTAATTTTATCATGTTACTACTCCTCGTATAAGTAAGCTTTTGATTTCAAGTCTTCTTCCGTACCTGCCGTCAGTCTCTTATGGACAGTTCCAGAAGTTCTTCCGGGCTATTTACCACAGTGTCCGCCCCGCTGCTTTCAAGCTCCTCCCGGTCACGGAATCCCCACAGCACGCCTACTGTGTACATCCCTGCGGCTTTTCCCGTAAGCATATCTGTTCGTGTGTCCCCCGCATACATACACTCCCCCGGACGGACCCCGAAAGTTTCCGCCGCTTTCAGAGGAGCGTCGGGAGCCGGTTTCCGTCGGATCCTGTCACTCTGCCCGATCACCAGGTCAAAAGAATCGCCAAACAGGCTTGCGATCACTTTCACAGCCGCCTCGTGCGGTTTATTTGAACAGACTGCCGTGTATATCCCTCTTTTTTTCATCTCCCGGAGCATTTCCGGAATTCCCGGATAGGGAACCACCTTATACAGGGGATCCTCGTCAAACCTCTCTCTGTATATTTTTCTCATCTCTTCATAATGTGTAAGATCTTTGTCACCGGCATCAATAAGGCAGCGCCTCACAAGCATATCCGCGCCCTCACCGCTGTAGTAGCGAAAATTATCCGCCGGCAAAGTCTCAAGCCCCAGTTCTGCCAGTATCCTGTTGGCCACGCTGGACATAGATTCCAGTGTATTTGCAAGAGTCCCGTCCAGATCAAAAACACATGCTCTGATCATTTTTTCATCCTCTCAGTATTATCCCAAATTTCTTCGCTTCATAAAACAAACGTCCCACCGGAAGGCCGACAACATTCGTGTAGTCTCCCCGTATCCCTTTCACATAGACCCCGAACCTCCCCTGGATCCCGTAACTTCCCGCTTTGTCCATAGGTTCACCGCTTCTCACATATTCCCGGATCTCTGTTTCTTCCACCGGATAAAATGTCACGTCTGTCAGCTCCGCAAATGTATGCTCATGCCATATGCCGTTCCTGTATTCCAGAATGGTAACTCCTGTATAAACCTGATGTGTATTTCCCTGAAGCATAAGAAGCGTTCTGACTGCGTCCTCTTCATCTGAAGGCTTTCCCAGAATCCTGTCTCCGAAAGAAACTATCGTGTCAGCTCCCAGGATCACGGTTCCCTCCTCTGCGGGAAAGACCGCGGCCCTGGCTTTCTGTACAGAAAGCTCCTTTACCACATCTTCCGGAACAGAGGCCGATATGATCTCTTCCCCGTTTCCCGGCCGTACTTCAAATTCAACCTCTGCTCTTTCCAGAAGTTCTTTTCTTCTTGGCGATGCAGATGCCAGTATGATTTTTTTCATAAAGCTCTATTCCTCCTGTCAGTATCCGTACAGCGGGTACACCTCACATGTGCCGGTACTATCCGTTCCAGTATACCCTGCCTCCGATAAATCTGCAACCATCATATTGTAAAATAAAAGATTCACCCTTTTCTTTTTGTCCGAAAAGTAGTACAATAAGATAAGAATTTCTGTAAAAACGGCCATCCGGCCTTAAAGGAAAGGAGCAGCATATATGTCAAAAATGAATAAATACTGGGGATTTGCTTTAGTAGGCGCAGCCGCAGCTGCCGCCGCAGGCGCAGTCGCTGCCATGGCTCTGAAAAGAAGACCGGCGGACAGCATCGGTTTTGATGATGATTTCGAGGATGATTTTGATTCTGACGAAGATTCCGAGGAAAAAAGCCCCGAAAATACCTCTGAAGATTTCGCATCTTGGGAAGAAGCGGAAGAAGCCGTAGAGAAAGCTATGGAAGTTTCGGAAGAAGGAGACAAAGAGGAGGCATCTGAAGAAGACGCCGCAGAGGAAGAAGATACCGACGAAACAGCGAAGACAGCTGACGCTGCAGACGCCGCAGAGGCACTCGCTGAAGACATGGAAGGAACTCCTGAAGAAGAAAACTAAACACCGGATTTCATAGGACCTGCGGATAGCCGCAGGTCCTTTTGTATGGCGGAAAATCTTCCCGACCGGCAAGTCATAATTTACGCCTTCGGAAGGCGGAACGAACTTTTCAGGGAAACGATCCTGTTAAATACAGGCGCGCCCTCTCTGGAATCATGGATATCGGCGCAGAAATATCCGTTTCTGACGAACTGGAAACTGTCGTATCCCTTCGCCTCCATCAGCGCCGGCTCCACATAGGCGGTAACTGTAGTGAGGGAATTGGGATTCACGTTAAGGGAGCCGTCCTCTTTATTGTAGACTCCTTTTTCCTCGTCCACGATGTTCTCATACAGGCGGACTGTCGCCTGACCTGCGTTAGTGGCCTCCACCCAGTGGATCGTGCCTTTTACCTTACGTCCGTCAGGGGCGTTCCCTCCCTTGGTCTCCGGATCATAGGTACAGTGCACTACCCTTACGGTTCCGTCATCGTCGGCTTCAAATCCCGTACAGGTCACAAAATAAGCATTCATAAGACGGACTTCCGTACCTAGGAAAAGTCTCTTATATTTCTTCGGAGGATCGATCATGAAATCCTCTCTCTCAATATACAGAGTACCGCTGAAAGGAATCTTTCTTGTTCCCAGCTCTTCATTCTCCATATTATTAGGAGCGTCCAGATATTCCACCTGGCCCTCCGGGTAATTGTCGATCACCAGCTTGATCGGATCCAGTACTGCCATCATACGGGGACGCTTCAGCTTCAGATCCTCGCGGATACAGTACTCCAGCATGGCGTAATCCACAGAGCTGTTGGCCTTTGAAACGCCGCAGAGGTCCACGAACATCTTGATGGACTCCGGAGTAAATCCTCTTCTTCTCAGCGCGGCGATGGACACCAGACGGGGATCGTCCCAGCCGTCCACGATTCCTTCTTCCACCAGCTTCTTGATATAACGCTTACCTGTAACCACATTGGTAAGATACAGCTTCGCAAACTCGATCTGTTTCGGCGGATGAGGATACTCCAGTTCTCTTACCACCCAGTCGTAAAGCGGTCTGTGATCCTCAAATTCCAGAGTACAGATGGAATGAGTGATTCCTTCGATAGCGTCCTCGATGGGATGCGCAAAATCATACATGGGATAAATACACCATTTGTCCCCTGTATTGTGATGCGTCATGTGAGCCACACGATAGATCACAGGGTCACGCATATTCATATTCGGAGAAGCCATATCGATCTTCGCGCGGAGCACTATCTCCCCATCCTGATATTTTCCTTCTTTCATCTCTTCAAAAAGGCGGAGGTTCTCTTCCACGCTGCGGTCCCTGTAAGGGCTCTCCTTGCCCGGCTCGGTAAGAGTGCCGCGGTACTGACGGATCTCGTCCGCCGTCAGATCGCAGACATATGCTTTGCCCTTTTTGATCAGTTTTACCGCCGCCTCATACATCTGATCAAAATAGTCGGACGCAAAAAACAGACGGTCTTCCCAGTCCGCTCCCAGCCAGCGGATATCCTCCAGGATGGAATCAACGAACTCTGTCTTCTCTTTGGTAGGATTCGTATCGTCAAAACGCATGTTGAATTTGCCGTTATATTCCTTCGCCAGCCCGTAGTTCAGAAGTATGGACTTCGCGTGTCCGATATGGAGATAGCCGTTGGGTTCCGGCGGAAAACGTGTATGCACGGTATCGTAAACACCCTCGGCCAGGTCTTTGTCAATAATATTCTCAATAAAATTCTTGGAAACGGTTTCGTTCTCCATCTCTCTTCCTCCTCGTCATTCTGAAAAAAGCCCTTGAAAAATCAAGGGCTTTCTTAAGCTGATGACGGGAATTGAACCCGTGACCTCCGCCTTACCAAGGCGACGCTCTACCGACTGAGCCACATCAGCACTTTATGAACCGCGGCAATTCTCTGCCGCTCACAGTTGATTATACTATCAGATATTGAAGCTGTTGTCAACTGTTTTTTATATTTTTTTCAGCCCCCGCAAAAAGCTCTCCTGCAGATGCTTTATATCTGCCGCCCATCTGTACATAACCGGATTTTTCCACGTATTCTCTGCAGCGCGTTATCAATGGATTTCGGACTTTTCCCCATCAGTTCCGCAATTTTCACATACCCGCAGCCCTGAAGATAATAGGTCAGGACCTTATTTTCCATAGGGCTTAAGGTGTCGCGTATCTTTTTTTCCAGAGCGCTGGTCCTCTCTCTGTCAATGATCACTGCTTCCGGATTTTCCGACCACTGGCTTTCCAGACTTCCCGCCTCTTCTTCACTGCTCAGCGATATATATGAATTCAGAGGCATATGCTTCTTCCTGTTATAACTCTGGATCGCATTATACATCTGCCTGTCAATACACAGACCGGCAAAAGTCCTGAAAGAAGTTTCTTTTTCCGGACGATAATCCTTGACCGCTTTGAAAAGCCCGATCATCCCTTCCTGAATAAGATCGTCTGTCTCGCCTCCCATCAGGTACATGGCGCGGGCTTTTCTGCGCACAAATTCTTTATATTTTTCCATCAGATAATCCGAAATCTCCTCTTCTCCTGCATGAAGTCTCCGGATCAGTTCTTCATCACTGCACTGGTCGTAACCGTTCATTCTGCCTCCGCTTCGCGTTCTGACTTTTGTTATTTCTTCTTAGCCATCTGCTGCCGTACGATCTCAAACGCCAGAACACCGGCGGCTACCGACGCGTTCAGGGAATCGATGTCGCCCCGCATCGGAATCGAAGCTGTGAAATCGCATGCTTCCTTTACAAGACGGCTGACTCCTTCTCCTTCATTCCCGATCACAAGCCCTATGGGACCTGTAAGATCCAGATCATACATGGTCTGACCGTCCATATCCGCGCAGACAAACCAGATTCCTTTCTCCTTCAGGTCTTCCATAGTGCGGACCAGATTCGTCACTCTGGCTACGGGAGTGTAGTTAAGCGCGCCGGCGGAAGTCTTTGCCACCACGGAAGTAAGGCCTGCCGAATGCCTTTTGGGAATGATCACCCCATGGGCTCCCGCAAGGTTGGCGGTACGTATGACAGCCCCCAGATTGTGAGGATCCTCCACATTATCCAGAAGGATCAGGAATGGAGCTTCGCCTTTTTTTTCTGCCCTCGCCATAATTTCTTCTACCGTAGAATATTCATATGCCGCCACCTGAGCGATCACGCCCTGATGGGATTTTGTTTCACTGAGCTGGTCAAGACGTTCTTTTGGAACAAACTTGATTATGGTATCCTTTTTGCGCGCTTCTCTGATGATCGTGCGCACAGGGCCGTCCTGACATCCGTCCAGCACAAATAATTTGTCCACACATCTTCCTGAACGGAAGGCTTCCAGCACCGCGTTGCGGCCTTCTATCATATCGCTCATACCGTCTCCTCTCCGATTCCCATACGGATCAGCGTAAGCATCCGTGTGTATTCTTCTTTCAGATACAGATATCCCATCAGCGCCTCGAATCCTGTAGCTCTCCGGTAGTCCGCCATGGTGGCGTGCTTCGCCATCGTAGGCGAATGGGCGTTACGGCCTCTCCGGTATATATCATGTTCTTCCTGAGTGAGGTGTCCCTCAATCTTCTCCATGATGGCGGACTGGGCCGATGCCTTCACAAGGCTGCTGGCCTTCCTGTGGATACGGTTCACCGGGCAGTTTCCCTTCTTCACAAGAATCGTCCGGATTACAAGCTCATAAACGCCGTCCCCTATATAGGCGAGTGTCAGCGGCGAATAACTGCGGATATCCGGATCCTTCAGGCCGAACAGCTCTCTCAGCTCGCTCATACGCGTTTCCATTTCACACCTTCACGGGTATCCTTGAGTTCGATCCCCATATCCAGAAGCTTCGCGCGGATCTCGTCCGCCTTGGCGAAATCTTTTGCTTTCCGGGCAGCCTGACGCTCTTCGATCAGGGCTTCGATATCTTCGTCCAGAACTTCTTCTTTTTTCAGGACGATCAGTCCTAAAACGTCGCAGAGTCTGACGAGGATATCCAGAAGATATCCCGCAAAAGCGCCTGTACTCTCTTCGTTTACTTTCGTGTTGGCAAATTTCACCAGCTCAAACACAGCCGCAAGAGCGTCTGCCGTGTTGAAATCATCATCCATCGCCTCTTCAAATTTAACGGCAAATCCGTCTGCCGTGGAAAGAAGTTCTTTCTCTGTGGAAGTCATTTCTCTCTGATCCGCATCCCGGCGGTCTTTCAGACGTCCGGCAGCCTCCACGATACGCTCCAGGGCATTCTTTGAGGATTCCATAAGCTCCGCGCTGAAATTCAGAGGACTCCTGTAATGAGCGTTCAGCATAAAGAAACGCAGCACCTGAAGGTCATACTGCTTTGCAATCTCTCTGACCGTACGGAAATTTCCCAGAGATTTTGACATTTTCCGGTTATCGATATTCAGAAATCCATTGTGCATCCAGTACCGGGCAAAAATCTTTCCGTTGCAGCATTCGCTCTGGGCAATCTCGTTCTCATGATGAGGAAAGATGAGATCCTCGCCCCCGGCGTGGATATCGATCTCCTCACCCAGATATTTCTTTGACATTACAGAACATTCAATATGCCATCCCGGACGGCCGTCGCACCAGGGTGATTTCCAGTATGGCTCTCCTTCTTTCTTTGGTTTCCAGAGAACGAAATCCAGCGGATCCTCCTTCTGCTCCTCTCCTGACACCTGCAGGGAACGGAATCCTGACTGAAGATCGTCCAGGTTTTTGTGGGAAAGCTTGCCATATTCTTTAAACTTCTTCACACGGAAATATACCGTGCCGTCGGAAACCGCATAGGCATATCCCTTGTCGATCAGACTGCCGATCATCTCGATCATACCATCGATCTCCTGCGTCGCCAGAGGATGGGTCGTGGCAGGCTTCACGTTCATGCCCGCCATATCTTTTTTGCATTCTTCGATATAACGGGTGGAAATTTCTTCCGCGGTCACGCCCTCTTCAATGGCTTTTTTGATGATCTTGTCATCCACATCTGTAAAATTAGAAACAAAATTCACTTCATAGCCTTTATATTCCATATAACGGCGCACAGTATCGAAAATGATCATCGGCCGTGCGTTTCCGATATGGATCAGATTATATACAGTCGGACCGCAGACATACATTTTAACTTTGCCCTCTTCCAGAGGAACAAATTCTTCCTTTCTGCGGGTCATTGTATTAAATATTTTCATGATTCTGTCCTTTCCGGTGTTTTTCTGTATTTATGCCTCTTCCAGAAGGCATACCGCCTGAGAGGCGATTCCTTCTTCCCTTCCTGTAAATCCCAGTTTTTCTTCTGTAGTGGCTTTGATATTTACCCTGTCCGCGGAGATTCCCAGAGCCTGCGCGATATTCTGCCGCATCTTCGGAATATAAGGCGCCATTTTAGGTTTCTGCGCAATGATCACCGCATCGATATTTCCCACAGAGAATCCCTGTTTTTTCAGAAGGCCTGCCACATGGTCGAGCAGCCGGAGGCTGGATATTCCCTTATATGCCGGATCTGTATCCGGAAAATGCTGTCCGATATCTCCAAGAGCCGCCGCTCCCAGAAGCGCGTCCATCACTGCATGGATCAGAACATCCGCGTCAGAATGTCCCAGCAGTCCCTTTTCCCAGGGGATTTTCTCCCCGCCGAGAATCAGGTCTCTTCCCAGCGTCAGTCTGTGTACGTCATATCCCAGTCCGACTCTCATCATACTTCTCCTTTCATGCGCAGCATCTTGCTGACTCTCAGAAAACTCAGGCGTCTGCGCACATAGGGCGCCAGTCTCAGACTTACGGGCACGATCTCCTCCGTAAGACCAATATCGCAGACATCTTTTCTGCACCCTGCTTTCTTCATGGCATGACGCAGTTCCTTCTCTTCCGGCAGACAGTCTATGATATCTGCAATTTCATCAAGACTGTCCTGAAGTCTCGCAGGACTCACTTCCAGAAGAAGCTCAGGTTCATTTTCTTTCCGGATCCCTTCCAGAAGCCCTTTCTTTCCGAAAGTTTCCTCAAGCAGAGCCGAATCTCTGTCCTCATAGGGAACTGCCCTTAACTCCCTGTTCCGGATACTTTCGGCAATTCTTTTGTACTCTTTAAGAACCAGAAGGGTTCCCACGGAAACCTTCTCTCCATGAAGAGCATCCAGTTTTTCATTGATCACTTCCATCTCCCACAGATGAGACAGATGATGTTCCGCGCAGGAGGCCGGGCGGGAATTTCCCACCATCTGCATTGCCAGTCCGGAAAGGATCAGCGCGTACATCAGTTCCTCGCATCCGTCTCCCTCTCCCTGGGCGATCTCACGCAGACTGGAAACAACCGTCCGCAGCGCTTTCTCTTCCAGTTCCACGATCCTGTCGCAAATATATTCTCCTGTGAGAAGATGCGCGATCTTCCAGTCTGCCAGGCAGATGTATTTTCCCAACAGATCGGAGACTCCGGAAGCCGTCAGACGCGCGGGAGCGTCCGCAAAAATCCTGGTATCGGCAAAAACCGCCACTGGCGGAACTGCAGGAACCGTTTTTTTGAGTCCTTTCCATGTCATTGCCGCTACATTTGATACGAATCCGTCTACACTTGCAGCCGTAGGCACAGACACAAAGGGAACTTTATACTGAAAGGCTATGTAACGGCTGATATCATGTATCGTACCGCTGCCCACCGCCAGGATCAGATCAATATCCTCTTCCATATAGTTCTCAACGATCTGCACGGCATGTTCATCCGCATGAAGTCCCTCGGCATCCAGTGTAAGGACCTGGCACCGGTCATAAATATCTTCCATAACTTCTTCCGTAGCCTTCATTGTATTGGTATCACAGATCAGAAGCGGAGAGATATGCTGTTTCAGGAAGCCGTCGCACATAGCCTCCTCCAGTCTGTCCACAGCGCCTTCTTCTATTATGATCTCCTGCACGTCCACATGGTGTTCTTTCCCGCACCTGCAAGGTCGGCCAAAATCATCCGTATCCACTCGCATATATATTATCCTCCTGTTTTGTGGCATCATACTATTATAGTGTGGTATTATACATGATTTTCACATAAAAAGCAACGGCGCAAAAAACCTCCAGACATTTCGCCTGAAGGTTTTCTGATCCGGACGGTAATTCCGTACGCCGGTTATTTATTTTTCGATGGAAGCGATCATTTCCACTTCGCAGAGTACATTTTTCGGAAGAGTTTTTACCGCAACACAGGAGCGCGCCGGTTTATTTACGAAATATTTCGCATAAATTTCATTAAAAGCCCCAAAATCACCCATATCGGCAAGAAAACAGGTGGTTTTTACCGCGTTTCCCAGATTCGTACCGGCCTCTGCGGCAACAGCTTCCAGATTCTTCATCACCTGTTCAGCCTGGGCCTCAATGGTATCTCCTGCAATCTCTCCTGTAGCAGGATCTACCGGAATCTGGCCGGAAGTAAACAAAACATCATTTAAGATCATTGCCTGAGAATACGGTCCGATCGCTGCCGGAGCCTTGTCTGTATATACTACTTTCATAGTGGATCCCCTTTCGTAAAAATATTTGTATTTATTCTATATCAAAAAATAATAAGGGTCAAGCAAATTCTTTGGTTATAAATTAAGGTAATTGTATACTACTCCCGATATTTTCCTGATGTTTTCAACCGCCTGATCTGCGCTTTTAAATCCTTCTGACATCACACACAGAATATATGTGGTTTTCGGCCCGTACACAATAGCCATATCATGCTGATCCGTATCTGTTTCTCCCGTCTTATTTGCCACAGTAACATCTGCAGCGATTCCTGACGGGATCTTGGTTGTATTTTTCTGATTCAGCAGAAGCTCCAGCATATCTTCCGAAGCTGCAGCGCTGACACATTCGCCTTTATATATGCGTTCCAGGAGCAGTCCGCAGTCTTCTGCCGTAGTAGTATTATGTTCTCCAAGACTCAGCACCGGCGATCTGGACGGATGGAGCGTACTCTGATAGGAAGTATCGTCATACCCTTCTTTTTCAAGATATTCATTCACACTCTCCGCGCCTTTCAGGAAATCACTCTTTTCATCCTGAAGCCTTCCCAGCTCATTGCAGGATTCGTTGTCACTGACAGTGATCATATTCCAGAGAAGATCATATACTTTTTCCTGAACGGCCGGACTGTCCGGTTCTGCTTTCATCTTTTCCGCCTGATTTTCCAAAACCAGATCCATATCCTCATAAGTCTTCGCCATCACAAATGCTTTGATCAGACTGGCAGAATACATCGGTTTATTATTGATGCTGATCACTTCATCTGTATCCAGGTTTTTAACATATACACTCCACTCACCGTCATAGGAAGACAGCATAGATTCCAGCTGCGGTTCAAGAGTATCCATTCCCAGATTTTCCAGATCCGAAACTTTTCCTGTTTCATCCACAGGAAATCCTTCTTCGGTCACTCCTGCCTCCTGTACCAGCGCGCCGTTTTCTCCCCCGAAATAATATGTTCCGGAAAAATGCCGGCCATTAGATGTCATTTCCAGTTCGTGCAGGCCCGGTTCCGTCGTCATCCGTCCGTTTTCATCAAAAAAATAATATCCGTCATAGACGGTTTTATCCACTGTAAGACTATCGATATATCTCACCTGCGGCGCGGCCGTCAGTTTTCCAAGACTGTTTACCATATAGAGTCCGTCGAAATCCTGATCTTTACAGACTGCCCCCTTTATCTGCACCACATGGGGCGATTCCGCCCGGAATCTGCCGCTGTCATCATGGTAATAAAATCCGTTCAGCACAGTTCCGTCAATTTCCATATGATCAAAATAGTGGACTTCTGCCGTATCACACCGGGTACCGTCTCCGTTCAGACAGAAAAATCCCTCGCTTTTCAAAAGATATCTGTCTGTGCCGTCTCCAATCGGACGGATCTGCGCTTCTTCTGTGGCAGAAAGCATCTGTTCTTGTTCCGGCGCAGCCGCGGCAACAGGAACAGCGGCCGCCAGAAAACTCAGAATACCGGCAATCAGGACGTTCTGACGGCGGCAGTTCTTTCCAGCTTTCATAGGTTGTTCCTCTCCTCTTTTTCTAAAGAATCCCAGAATTCTTTCAGATATTTTTCTACAGTATTCAGTCGGCAAGATCTCACATCCGACCATTCCGCGGGAAACAGATTTCTGTATTCCGTAGTCATAAAACGGTCGTCCATAAGAAGGATCACGCCTGTATCTTCTCTGGTCCGGATTACTCTTCCCGCCGCCTGAAGAACCTTGTTCATTCCCGGATAACGGTAAGCATAATCAAAACCGCCTCTGTTCCTTTTGTCATAATATTCCCGAAGTATCTCCCGTTCCGCGCTCACCTGCGGAAGTCCGGTTCCTACAACAGCGGCGCCGATCAGGCGCTTCCCTGTCAGATCGATCCCTTCGGAAAAAATCCCTCCCATAATACAGAATCCCAGCAGAGATGTCTCCGGATCCTCCGTGAATTCCTCCAGAAATTCTTCTCTCTCCTTTTCGTTCATAGACGGGTTCTGGCAGATACAACGCACCCATCTTACGGAAAATTCTTCCTCGTAGATCCGGAAGACATCTTCCATAAGACGGTAAGACGGAAAAAAGGCGATATAATTCCCCTTCTTCTGCCAGACCATACGGGCAAGATATTCCGCTATCCGTCTGTATTCCTCATACCCTCTTCTGGCATACCTGCTGCTGACGTCCGTGCAGAAAAGAATACATCTGTTTTTTTCCTCAAACGGAGATTTTACGTAGATACCATAATCCTCTTCCCTGGTACTGAGAAGGCTTCTGTAATATGTCATGGGGATCAGTGTCGCGGAGAAAAACACCGCGCTCCGCCCTTTATCAAGATAACCCTGAAGATTTCCCGCCGGATTCACACAACTGAGCTTCACCCGAAAATCTCCGTCCTCTTCTGAAGCGCCGTAGATCACATAATTATCATCCAGAAGATCCGATATATTCAGGAAATCTCTTACCATAAAATAAAAATCCCTGATCTCATCCGGAAAGTCTCCGTTTTCCGGTTCTTCCAGCATCCTGTCCATCTCCCCCTGTGCCTGAAGAAGATCCAGCGGAAGATTCCCCGGACTTTCCAGTGTCTGATAGTCTCCGCACTCTCTGCTCAACTGGAGCAGACTGCGGCTGACCTTCCCAAGAAGCCGGTACAGTTTCGGGCTTCTGTTCCTGACCAGCCGTCTGGTTTCCATCACGGCTTTGCGTGAAAGGGCCGCGCTGTACATCTCCCGCCCTCTTTCCACGAGATTATGGGCTTCGTCGATCAGAAAAATATAATCTCCCGACACATTTTCCCCGAAAAAGCGTTTAAGATGGACATTGGGATCAAACACATAATTATAATCGCAGATCACTCCGTCCACCCATACGGCCAGATCCAGGCACATCTCAAAGGGACACACCTGCCATTTTTCCGCCTGTTCCAGGATCGACTCTCTGGTAAAGCTCTGGCCGGAAGTCCACAGTTCATAAACAGCGTCGTTCACTCTGTCGAAATGCCCTTTCGCGCGGGGGCATTTTTCCGGCGTACATTCCGGTTTTTCGCAGATACAGAGTTTTTCTTTTGCAGTGATCGTCACCGACTGGAACATAAGCCCCCGGGACCGGAGAATGTCAAAAGCGTCCTGTGCCACGGTCCTGGTGATCGTCTTGGCCGTCAGATAGAAAACCGTATCCCCCATTCCCTGCCCTGCGGCGCGCACAGCCGGGAACACAGCGGACATGGTTTTTCCCACCCCGGTAGGCGCCTGGATAAAAATCTGGCGTCTGGAGGAAACCGCATGATAGATGGAGGAGACCATCTCCCGCTGGCCCTTCCGGTAGGCAAAAGGGAATTCCAGGTTTTCCATGGAAGCGTTTCTCTGGAGTTTCCAGGACAGCCGGTAAGATACCCATTTATGGTATTCATCAAGGAGTTTCTGATACCAGAGCTCCAGTTCCCCTGCGTCATACTTCTCTCTGAAACGGCGTATCTCCTCCGTATCAAGATTGGCGTAGGTCATCTGTATACTGATATGCTCAAGACTGTTCTGTTTCGCGTAGATCCATGCGTAACACATTGCCTGGGCGCGGTGGACCTCCACAGGCGCCTCCAGGGTATTCACATCTCTGTAAATCCCCTTGATCTCATCGATACAGGCTTCGTCCTCCCCGGTGATGATCCCGTCGGCACGGCCTTCCACCCGGATGATCAGATCCTCATATTCTGTATCCATTTTCAGCGGAACCTCCGCCTGATATCCGCCTTTCATCTGACGCTGTATTTTTCGGTGGAGACGGCTTCCTTTCTGCATAGCTTCTTTATCGGCGGTTCCCTTTCCGCTGTCCAGATCCCCGCTTCTGAGAATAAACTCCACCAGATTTCTGACAGAAATACGGATTATCTCTTTCTCCATCTGCCTTACGGGCCGCCTCCTCTCTGTAACACTATAAAAAGCGTATACCCGCCATATGGGAATATACGCCTTGAGATTCAGATATCGCTTATCATCCTACAGCAAATTTCGCAATGACTGCGTTAAATCCTGGATTTTCCCCGTAGTACTTCACTGTAAGTTCTCTCGTCAGATCCATACTGAGAATCCCCAGAATGGATTTCGCGTCGATGATAATCCTGTTGTAAAAAATATCTATATCAAAATCACACTTATTTGCCGCGTTTACAAACTCTTTTACATCCTCTGCCGCATTTAACCTGATCTGATGCTCTGCCATAATTTCGTCCTCCCGATTACAAGAATGTTCAGATTTTGTTCTATGCGTATTTTGTCATTCCGCTTCCGGTTTGTCAACAGAGTTAAATTTTTCTTCACATTTTTCAACGGATTATATAAATATCCCTTTATATTTTCATTTTTTTCTGTACATTAAGCCAAGAAAAAACGGCACATTTTAACAATAAAAAAACAGGCCGGAACACACCTTTCATGTATTCCGGCCGCATATTTTTACAGCTGAGTCATTACAAAAATATCATAAATCGCTTTCACTGCGGTTTCAAAATCCCGGTTCTCCACTCCGATGATGATATTCAGCTCGCTGGATCCCTGATCGATCATCTTCACGTTCACGTGGGCGTGGGCCAGCGCTGAGAATACACGTCCCGCTGTTCCCCGCTGGGATTTCATTCCCCTTCCCACAACGGCGATCAGCGCCAGGTCCGATTCCATCTCAATGAAATCCGGATTGACCGCGCGGTGGATACCTGCGATCACCTGCTGCTCTTTTTCCTCGAACTCATCCTGATGCACATACACCGTCATGGTGTCGATACCGGAGGGAACGTGTTCAAAATTAATACCCTGCTCCTCAAACACCTGAAGGACCTTACGGCCGAATCCGATCTCGCTGTTCATCATGGATTTCTCGATATTGATGGAACAGAAGCCCTTCTTGCCCGCGATACCGGTGATCACATATCTGGGCTTGCGGCAGGTGCTTTCCACGATAAGCGTTCCTTTGTCCTCCGGACGGTTGGTATTCCTGATATTGATGGGAATGCCTTCCTTCTGTACCGGGAAGATAGCGTCTTCATGGAGTACGGTGGCTCCCATATAGGAAAGCTCGCGAAGTTCCCTGTATGTGATCGTCTCGATCACTGCCGGATCGTCCACGATCCTGGGATCTGTCACAAGGAAACCGGAAACGTCCGTCCAGTTCTCATAGAGATCTGCGTGAACCGCCTTCGCAACAAGTGAACCGGTAATATCAGAACCGCCTCTGGAGAAGGTCTTCACCATACCGTCCTCCATAGCTCCGTAGAATCCCGGGATCACTGCACGCTCGCATTTTGCGAGACGTTTCGCGAGAAGGCTGTCTGTCTTATCCGCGTCAAAATTTCCGTTTTTATCAAACCGGATCACGGAAGCTGCGTCAATAAACTCAAATCCAAGATAAGCCGCCATGATCTTTCCGTTCAGGAATTCTCCTCTGGACGCGGCGTAATCGGTTCCCGCCTGAGCCTTAAAGTCTTTCTCGATCTGCTGAAACTCCTCTTCCAGAGAAAGGGGAAGTTCCAGTCCACGGATGATCTCGTAATATCTGTCACTGATCTCTTTCAGTTCCCTGCTGAAATCTTCTCCCACAGCCGCTTTATTATAGCAGGCATACAGAAGATCCGTCACTTTGGTATCCTCGGGAAATCTTTTTCCCGGCGCAGACGGCACCACATAACGTCTGCTCTCCTCGCTGCGGATGATCTCTCCAACCTTCCGGAATTGATCGGAATTAGCAAGAGAACTGCCGCCGAATTTCACAACTTTTTTCATAATAATGTTCTCACCCTTCTGTTTTTCTCATTACCGATAAAAATCTGTTTTCTATTTTATTGAAAAACAGAGGATTTTGCAAGTATTTCTTTCTCTCACATAAAGAAAAGCAATATCTTATTTCATTATGAGCAGTACTCCCGGAGAACATTCTGCAGAGCGGACGCGCTGCTGGAATGACATCTGCACACAGGAATGGATTTCCTTTTCGCCTCGTCCACAGCGCAGTTTACCATTTTGTGGGAAACCGTATTGGTAAACAGGATCAGAAGATCCGGATCCCCGATCTTCTTTTTCATCGCGCCTTTTTCTTTCGCAAATACTTTTGCCTTACACCCGAAACATTTACAGATATCTTCATACTGACAAACCATCCGCTCATTTCCACCTACGATCACAACGCTCATATATCCGCCTCCTTTTGTTAAATCAAGCTAACTTACATCGTAAAATTTTAGTTAGCTATTGCTAACTATTTGTTGTAATCCTACCATGTACCGCTCCATTTGTCAAACTTTTTCTCTTATTTTTTCTCTTCTATTTTACGGAAGATCCTCTCTGTTTTCTTTCTGCTCTCTTTGATCCCCGGACACCCCGCAGACAATGAGCACATTCCCTTCCACCCGGAAATGTACGTCCATCCCTCCGTAAGCCAGTCCATATACCCGTTCCGGATCCGCCTGATATCCCGGCCGCGGATCATTTGACAAAACTTCTGTGAGAGGCTCTCTTTTTTCTTCCGGAACCAGTGAAAGCCAATCGTCCGGAAATACCACCTTCAGTCTGTGATCCCTGATCTGTTCCGTAAACCCGCCGGAAGCTTCCGGATGACTGTCTGTGGGAATATACGGTTTTATGTCAAAGATCGGCGTTCCATCCATCAGATCGGCTCCTGAAACATGAAGAACAGGGCCAAGCTCCCGATGGAATTCCACACTCTCCAGGCGCACAGAAGAAAGGCCCAGGCTGTTGGGCCGGAACGGCGACCTGGTGGCAAAAACACCTTTCCGCACATTTCCTCCCAGCCTGGGCGGTCTTACAGTAGGCGACCATGTGTCACGCACGTTCTCAGAGAACTGCCAGATCAGCCATATATGGGTATATTCTTCAAGTCCGCGGAAAGCTTCCGCCACACGGTACTCCGGTTCAAATACGATCACCGCTTTCTGACGGTTCAGCCTTCCGCTCTGGTGCGGAATCCCGAACTTCTCCGTAAAGTCGTTGTGGATTCTTGCGATCACTTTCAGTTCCGCTCTGTTATTCTGCGTTTTCATCATCCATATCCCCGAAAATACTGTCATAGTCAAAGGAAAGATAATAGTCTTCCATGGCTTGGATCTTCTCCACGTAATTATCTTCTGTGAGAAGACCTTCCTCCTCATAGATCCAGTCAATGATCATATCGCTGATTTCTGATCCGTAATGTGTCGGATCCATATAATTATCAAGATTCTGTGCGATATCATAATGATCGGTAAAAGAATACAGTTTAACATTATCATATGGAAGAAGAAGCTCCGCCTGGAGTTTTTCCGCCTCAAAGTAACGGATCAGATCTCCGCTGCGTTCTGCGTCATCCCAAAAAGCCACGCTGTAGAGCGGCGTATAAAAAATAAAAGTCGTATCGGGATTTTCCTCTACTGTCCGAATGACATTTTCCGTAACATTATCGATCACCGTCTGCCTGTCCGCATCTGTAAACGCCTTCTGCCCAGATACCGCCTCTTCTTTTCTCTCATAGCTTTCCATTACATGTTCTTTTCCCACAGGATGCTCCCATTCCCAGAAGCTGTAATCGTCCATGGAAGTAGTCTCTTTGCCCAGCATATTATATCTTATTACCGGCAATGTGCTGTCCAGAAAGATTTCTTTATTGAGGACATAGTTTACATCATTAAAAATATTATCGTCATAGAGATAGTCCGGATACTCGTCATAGTTACGCACTTCACCTGCCTGAAAAACTTTATTGTAGTCCAGACACCGGAATATATATTTCGTGTCGGGATTTTCCCTGAGAACTTTACGCGCCTCCTGATCGATGGCATAATAGGTCTCCGCCGTATAGGTGACTTTAATGGATTTTGTCCCGAACAGCCTGTCAAACTGCGACGCCTTAAAATTCTGCATCATGGATGTTCCCACAATTGCCGCGTCGTAATCATATGTCTTTATAATTCCGTCATTGAGATATCGTTCCATCCCGTCTTCCAGCGGGTACTCCACTCCTTCCAGAGGTTTGTGGTAATGGAAAAACGGGTCCAGCACAACGGTGGCTCCTGCTGCAAGCACCAGCACTGCTGCGGTCCCTCCCACAACAACTTGTACAAATCTGCGGTTGTTCATATTTGTTTTTTTCCCTCCTAGAAGTTAAAGTACAAAAATTCTGACACGCCCGAAAGCGACATGATTCCCCATACAAGATAAAAGATGGATACAAAAGCCCTTCTCACCGTAGGCCTGAAATCCAGTTCCTGATTGTTCCTGAACGCAAGGCAGATGACAAGCGCCGCCGTCATCAGAATCAAGGCGTCAAATCCCCTAATAGAAGAAGCAATTTCTCTCAGCCCGGGTATCTTCTCATATATGAAAGCAAATTCCGTCAGTTTAAACTGAACCAGCATAGAAGCCCTGATATTCAGATTCTGGAATCCCAGGATCCGTTTCAGTACAGTCCAGGCCTGAGAGATGGAATCTGCCCGGAAAAAGATCCAGGTCACATTGACAAATGCGAACGTAAACATCCATCTGAGGACTATATGAAGAGAATTCCACTGTTTTTTGAACAACCTTGTGAGCGCATTGGCCACACCATGAAGGAATCCCCAGAATATAAAGGTCCAGTTTGCGCCGTGCCACAGTCCGCTGACAAGGAATACGATGATAATATTCAAATAAGTCCTGACAGTTCCTTTTCTGCTTCCACCCAGCGGAAAATACACATATGTTCTCAGGAAACGTGTCAAAGTCAGATGCCAGCGATCCCAGAAGTCCACAACAGACAGAGCCTTATACGGCGAATTAAAGTTCATGGGGATCTTGATATTAAACATATATCCCAGTCCGGTAGCCATGTCACAGTAACCGCTGAAATCAAAGTAGATCTGAAATGCATAGGCAAGCATCATCACAATACCTTCCATGGATGTGATCCCGGCGGCAACGTTGCCGTATCCCCAGGTCACTGCCTTGCTCAGAGTATCCGCAATGATCAATTTTTTTACAAGACCTGCGGAAAACACATAGATTCCGTGGGCCATGTTTCTGGATTTCATCTTCCAGTTTTTGGGATCCGCAAACTGAGGCAGCACTTCGTTATGAAGTACAATGGGACCTGCCACAAGCTGCGGGAAAAAGGTTACGAACAGCGAATAGTCAAGAATATTGTATTCTCTCGTCTGCCCCCTGTAGGAATCGATCACATAGGATACCTGCTGGAATGTAAAGAAGCTGATTCCCAGCGGAAGAACAATATGACGAAGATGGAAATCTGTGGAAAACGCCTTATTAAGATTGTCTACAAAGAAATCATAATACTTGTAATAGAAGATCAGTCCCAGATTAAAGATCAGTCCCACAGCCAGAAGCAGTTTCTTTATCAGCCTTATCTTCTCTTCCGGCCGTTCCCATTTCCTCTGGAAGAGCTGGGAAAGAATATAGTTCACACAGATACTGCTGCCCATGATCCACAGATAACTGGGATTAAAATAGCCGTAAAACCAGAAGGACATCAGCACCAGCTCCAGTTTTGCCAGCAAGTGAAATCCTGCTTTATGAAGCCCGAAGTATCCCAGCAGTGTCACAGGCAGAAAAAACAGAATAAAAATATACGAGTTAAAAAGCATTTTTTCAATTCCCCTTATCCAAATTTACCTGATGAAAGCCATTATACAAAACAGGCTCTCTAATTGCAACACTTTTGTAACTTTTTGTAAACATTTGCATGTAGCCATAATAAAAGCCTGTTATCCGTATTTCTTCAGTAAATACCGGAAACAGGCTTTTTCTTCTTATTTTTAACTATCTGTCCAGAATATCCACCTTCGTGTCGTCTTTCGCATCAAGGTTATTGATATATTTCTTTGTTTCCCGCACGATCACATTGGACAGAAGGAGCACGGCGACCAGATTGGGAATCGCCATCAGGGCGTTAAGGATATCGGCAATAGTCCATACAAGGTTCAGCGAAACCACAGGCGCGATAGCCGCTACCACGATATACAGGACTCTGTAAGGGATCAGTCCAATCTTGCCGGAGAAATATTCCACACAGCGTTCTCCGTAATATGCCCATCCGAGGACTGTGGAATAAGCGAAAGAGATGATGCCTACCACAAGGATCACAGGTCCCAGAACGGGGATCTGCTGGAAAGCCAGAGTGGTAAGGATGCCTCCGTCGGTGATATTTCCCATGTCAATGGAAGGATTCTTCATGATACTGGTTACCAGGACAAGACCTGTCATCAGGCAGACAACAACGGTATCCCAGAATGTTCCCGTACTGGATACCAGAGCCTGGCGGACCGGGTTCCTTGTCTGTGCAGCCGCTGCCGCGATGGGCGCGGAACCCATACCGGACTCATTGGAAAAGAGCCCTCTGGCAATACCGTACTGCATGGCGAGCATGATGCCTCTTCCCACCAGTCCGCCTGCCGCCGCTCCCGGCGTAAACGCCAGACGGCAGATCGTCTTGATCGCAGGAATAATAAAATCATAGTTGATACCAAGGATGATCAGGCATCCCAGCACATAGAAGATTGCCATAAAGGGAACCAGCTTCTCGCATACATTGGCGATGGACTTGATACCGCCGAAGATTACGAGGGCTGTGAGGGCGGCAACCACTACTCCCACGATTGCCGGTGAAATCCCCATGTTTTCTTCACATACAGCAGCGATAGCGTTTACCTGTGTCGCGCATCCGATTCCGAAGGAGGCGAATCCGCCGAAGAAGGCAAAGATCATTCCCAGCCATTTCATATTCAGACCGCGCTCCAGAGCGTACATCGCGCCGCCCTGCATTCTTCCGTCTTTCGTCTTCACTCTGTACTTCACGGCGATCAGGGATTCGGAATACTTTGTGGCGATTCCGAACACGCCTGTAAGCCAGCACCAGAGAACCGCTCCCGGTCCTCCCAGCGCCACGGCGGTTCCCACGCCGATGATATTGCCCGTACCGATGGTTGATGCCAGGGCTGTGGTCAGCGCGCCGAACTGGCTGACTTCTCCCTCCGCGTCAGGGTCTTTCGCAACGGAAAGGCGGATTCCGGTAAATATCTTTCTCTGGATAAATCCTGTGCGGATCGTCATGAAAATATGCGTTCCCAGAAGCAGCAGGATCATCCACCATCCCCAGACCAGAGTATCGATCTGAGTGATCACATTCGTAATAGCTTCCATTTTCTCTCTCCTTCATAAAAACAGCCTTAATGGAACTATTATACCGGATTTCCTCTCTCATTGCAACGATTTATTACGTTTTCACTGCATTCAGGTAAAGTTTCCGCTGTTAATCCTCACCCTCTGCCGCTTCCATCCACCGGCAAAGAGCGTCGATATGGTTCTCCGCGTCTTTCCGACCAATATCGTATACTCTCTGTATCTCCTTCAGATCTTTCTCCATACGGCTGATGGTCAGCTTCTCGCTTGGGCGGATCACAAACGTGTCTCCTGTTTTTTCCATCTCATGGATCTCTTTCAGCGTCTGATTATAAACCCTGTGCCTGTTCTTCAGAGTTTCCACGAACCGGGGATAACGGCGGTACCGAAGCTCCGCCATCCGGGCGTTCTGCGGTTTCTTTTCGTATCCGTCCTCCCTTGTAAGGACCACCACGTTCCTCTCATATCCCATTTTCTGGAACTCTTTTACCGGGATGCTGTCCGCGCAGCCGCCGTCCAGCAGCTTTTTGCCCTTATAGTCAACGATTTTGGAAACATAGGGCATGGAGGCGGAAGCCCTCATGGCGTCGATCTGGTTCTGCATGTCCGTGATCTGAATATACTCCGCTTCTCCGGTCTTCAGATTCGTGCATACAACATAAAAATCCGTGCCTGATTTCGCAAAAGTTTCGTAGTCAAACGGATCCAGACGTTCCGGGATATCGTGATAACAGAATTTCTCTCCCACGATATCTCCTGTGCGCAGCAGGCTCTTAAAGCTCATAAAACGCCAGTCGTCTCTGTATTTCTTATAATAGCGGATACTTCTGCCCTTCTGCCCGGACACAAAGGAACATCCGTGGAGCGCTCCCGCGGACACGCCGATCACTCCGTCGAAATGCAGCCCTCGCTCCATAAATACGTCCAGCACGCCGGCCGTGTAGATTCCCCTCATTGCTCCGCCTTCCAAAACAAGTCCTGTCTTCATATGTGTCTCACCTTTCTCTGTCCCAGCTGTTCTGAATCTGTCTGTACATTTCCTGAAAGCCAAGTCCCGCCTCTGCCGCCAGAGACTGCACGCTTTCATATTCCGGATAGCACACCTCTCTTCCGTCAGGAAGTGTGCAGATCTTCGCTTCTGCCTCTCCGAAAGGCGTCTTTATGTTCTGCTGTCTTCTCTTTAAGACGGTACGTTCCATGGGAATCCTGCGGACGCCTATAGTGGTAGTCTCTCTGAAAATGACCTCTTCCATCTTCCGGATCTTTTCTTCCGTACAGATCACTATCAGTTCGTAAGCCGGACGGTTTTTCTTCATGTATACCGGCGTATAATGCACTTCCCGCGCTCCGGCGGCAAAAAGCTTATCCATCGTCAGGCCCAGAGTTTCCCCGGTACAGTCGTCGATATCCGTTTCCAGCCGGTATATCCGGTCTTTCTCTGAATTGTCTTCTGGCCGGATGATCATGGCGCGCAGGAATCCCGGGCAGGCATACTGCCTTTTTCCCGCTCCCAGGCCGGTTTTCTCTATCGTGAATCTGTCAGGAAGGACGTCCGAGGTGCGAACCGCCGCCGCGATAGCCGCCCCGGTGGGAGTTACCAGCTCTCCCTCCACATTGGTGATCCGGAGATTCAGATGGTTCTGCTCCACGATATACGCCACCGCCGGAACCGGGACCGGAAGGATCCCGTGCTGGCAGCGCACAGTTCCCGTTCCCTCGCAGAGTTTCGGCACGATCACTTCCGTGACGTCCAGATTGTCCAGACAGACGGCTGCCGCGGCCACGTCCACGATGGAATCCACAGCTCCCACCTCGTGAAAATGCACCTGATCCGCAGGTACGCCGTGGGCTTTGGCCTCCGCCGCGGAAAGGATCTCAAAAACAGACAGGGCAATCTCCTTCGCTCTGTCCGTCATGGAAGAAGACAGAAGGATCTCCCGGATCTCTTTCATTCCCCTGTGTTCATGGTGATGCGCATGAGGCTCCGCTCCATGACGATGCTCATGAACATGATGATGTTCCGCTCCGTGATGATGTTCATTATGTTCCGAATGACTGTGTTCATGATGCTCCCCGTGATCATGGCCGTGTCTTTCATACAGATGTCCGTGAAGATATTCCATGTCATGATCGTGATTTTCGTGGGCTTCATCCAGGATCACAGCGAAGTCGCAGGCGTCCAGTCCCGATTTCTTCACCCTGGTAATTTCCGTCCGGAAGCCGTCTACGCCGAGGCTCCCGAGAGTTTTTTCCAGCACTTCCCGGTCCGCTCCCAGATCAAGAAGGGCGGCCACCGTCATATCCCCGCTGATCCCGGAATAACATTCCAGATATAAAGTCTTTCCCATCGTCTTCCCCCTTACTCTTCTCTGTCCCGGATACCCAGCCGGTTGATCTGCGTGGCGATATAGCCCGCGCCGTATCCGTTGTCAATATTGACCACAGCGATCCCGTTGGCGCAGGAATTGATCATTGTCAGAAGAGCGGATAACCCGTTCATGCTGGCGCCATATCCCACGGATGTGGGAACCGCGATCACCGGCTTGTCCACCAGTCCTCCCAGGACGCTGGCCAGAGCCCCCTCCATACCGGCCACCGCAACCACGCAGTTGGCCTCCTGGATCGCGTCCAGCCTGGACAGAAGCCTGTGGATCCCGCTGACACCCACGTCATAGATCCGCTCTACTCTGGAGCCGAAATATTCCGCCGTCTGAGCGGCTTCTTCCGCCACGGAGATGTCCGCTGTTCCCGCGGTGCAGACCGCGATCAGTCCTTTCTTCTCTTTCTCTTTTTGCTCCACCTTGATAATGTGGGAGAGGTCGTCGTATTCCACTCCCGGCACAAGGTCTTTCACCAGCTCGTACTGATGGCGAGAGGCTCTTGTTCCTAGGACTTCTCCGTTATCCTCATACAGTCTCCTGAAGATCTGTACAAAATGCTCGTCCGCCTTCCTGCTGCAGAAAATAACCTCCGGAAATCCGTTCCGTATTTCTCTGTGAGAATCCAGCTTCGCGTACTCTCCCATTTCTTCAAAGGGTTCCTTCCGGAAGTAGTGTTCCACCTCTTCCAGGCTGATCTCGTTATTTTTGAATTTCGTCAGGATTTCTCTCGCTTCCATAATAAGATTACACACCTCTCTGTGAAAAAAGGAAGGAGCCTGCCCTCCGTACGCCTGCGCATACATCCTGCATTCTCCCTCCATCAGTCGCGTCTTCCTACATACGGTACAGAATCATACCGCCTTTTCTCTCATAACCGGTGTCCCAGAGTTCCTCAAGAGACAGCCATTTGCTCTCCCCGTATGTAACGGCTTTCACCTGAAAGCCCTCTTCCGTCTCCCTGTATCCTGTCAGCATGAACCAGTGCCACACATAATCGTCCAGTTCCAGGTTCTTATGCTTCAGAAGAAGGTACGGGATCGGACATGAATGGTCGATCTGGCCCCGGATCGCCTCGGCAGCTTCCTGCCATGTATGCTCTCCGTGAAAAGGCTTCATCTCCAGATCTGTATCTCCCACGTCGTGAAGATATCCCTCGAATCCTTCCATAAACATCTCCAGCGTATCGATGCCGTTGGGTCTCGGACAAAGATACGGCTTCATCTCATAGGCAAAACGGATGTATTCATCCTTGTCGATCTCTTTCGTTCCGTAAGGATAGAGATCCGTCTTACCCGCCTCGCTGGCAAAGTAAATACAACTTTCACAGGCCGCTACCGCGCCGCATCCGCCGTCTCTCATAGAAGATTCCGGAAACCAGTCCTGGTTTCCTCCATACGATCCATCTACCTGAAAATAATTCAGTTCATTTCTCTGCATTCTTTCCAAGTTCTCTCCCGTTCCTCTCTGTTAAAAAATTTCTCTTTCATCGTATAAATACGCAAGGAATACTATAGCATATTTCCTGTGGAAATTAAATACTGTTTTTACAGATTTTTGAAAAAATCACCTGTCCAGGGCAGCCAGGATCTCCCGTTTATAATTCAGGAATTCTTCCGTGAGATTAAAATCTTTTCTCCTGGGCTTCGGCTCCCGGATAACGATCTCCTCCGTGATCTCTCCCGGCCTTCCGGTAAGCAGGCAGATCCTGTCCGAGAGAAGGATCGCCTCGTCGATATCATGGGTGATAAAAAGCGTGGACATCCTGATCTTTTCCATGATATTCAGATACCAGCCGTGCATACTGCTTTTTGTGATCGTATCCAGCGCGGAAAAGGGTTCGTCCAGAAGCGCCACATTCTGTGAAAACATATAGGTCCGCATCAGAGCCGCTCTCTGACGCATTCCTCCGGAAAGCTGGGCGGGATATTGTTTCTGGGTTCCCTCCAGCCCGAACTCTTCGAAGTAAGGCCTCACCTGCTCCCGGGCGGCCTTTTTCTTTTCGCCCCGCAGAAGAAGGGGAAGCGCCACATTGTCTTCCACCGTGCGGTAAGGCAGCAGCAGGTCCTTCTGGAGCATGTAACTGATACGGCCCGGTTTCCCTGTGATATCCTCCCCGTCCAGGAACACCCGCCCCTCATCCGGCTCCGTAAGACCTGAGATCACGTTAAAAAGCGTAGTCTTTCCTCCGCCGCTTACGCCAAGGATACTTACCAGTTCTCCCTCGTGAAGGGTCAGGCTGATATTCTTTATGATCTTCCGTCCGTCATAGGACTTGCTTACATTCTCGACAATCAGTTCCGACATAACCCGCTTCCTTCCTACTCCGGAAGATAATCATTAGAAAATCCAACGTTTTCCGGAATTTCTGTTTCTGTCAGACCGTTTTCGTTCAGCCACTGGTAAAAAGCGTTCCATCTTTCCGGATCAATATAGCCCCACTGGTCCACTTCCGCCTTATACTGGTCTTTCAGATATTCCTGGCTTGCGAGCACAAGCTCCGGGTCCAGTTCCGGCGCGGCCTCACAGAGAATGTCCGCCGCCTCCTGCGGATTCTCAATGGCATACTCATATCCGTCCCTGAGAGCCGTGAGGAATTTCTTTGCTGTCTCCGGTTCCTCTTCCAGGAATTCATTGTTGGCGATCACAACCGGGGTGTAGTAATCAAACACCGGATTAATATCCTTAAAGGCGAAATAATCTGTCTCCGCCCCGGTAAGCTCGAACTTCACGCCCGCCCAGGCGTAGAAGATCCAGATCGCGTCCACGGACCCGGATTCCAGAGCGGATACCTCGTCTGTCACCGTGCTGGGGATCATCTCCACTTTGCTGAAATCACCCCCGTCCTGTTCCACCACATTCTGTATCATGGCCACTTCAATGGGACCGTCCCAGGTGGCGTATTTCTTTCCTTCCATTCCTTTTGGCGTGTCCATCCCCTCGCCTTTGCGGGAAATGATCCCGGAGGTATTGTGCTGGATCAGCGCCGCCACCGCCGTAGTAGGCAGAGCATTGTCTCCCGCCACTCCGGGGGCCATGGAATCCTGGAAGGAAACGCCGAACTGCGCTCTCCCGGAAGCAACCAGAGCGTCCGCTCCGCCTTCCGGCGGCTGCACGATCTCCACTTCCAGCCCCTGATCCTCAAAATATCCCAGACTTTCGGCCACATAAAGACCAGTGTGATTGGTATTGGGCGTCCAGTCCAGAACGAAAGTGATCTTTTCTGTCTCATTATCAGCAGCGGAAACCGTCATGCTTCCCGCCGCGCCAACCGTCATAACGGCAGCCAGTCCGACTGCCAGTATCTTTTTATGATTCATGCGCATCCTCCCATGGCATACATTTTTTCTGAATAAAATCCACCAGTTTCATAAGAAGCAGGCTGATCACCGAGATCAGAAAGATCACCGCGAACATTTTGTCAAAGGCAAACGCCTGCTTCACTCTTGTCATATAAACGCCCAGACCGTTAAAACCGCCCAGCCACTCCGAGATCACGGCTCCCACCACAGAATAGGCCGCCGAGATCCTGAGGCTTGAAAAGAACTGCCCCATCGCTCCTGGAAGCTTCACATACCGGAATATCTGAAAACTGCCGGCGCCCATGGATCTCAGAAGATTCATGGTATCCCGGTCCGCGCTGCGAAGGCCGGTCAGCACTCCCACTGTGACAGGAAAGAAGGTAGTGATGACGATCAGGATGATCTTGGGCATCATCTCATATCCGAACCACAGCACCAGAAGAGGCGCCACAGCCACGGCGGGGACTGTCTGGGTCAGCACCACCAGCGGGTAAAAAGCCTTATAAAGCCGGTCGAATCTGTCCATCAGCACCGCCATCACAAAACCGAAGGCCACGCCGCAGAAAAGTCCGGCAAACGCTTCCGTAAGCGTCACCCTGAGATGCGACATCAGAAGGGGAAAATCCCCGGCAAAAGCGCGCGCCACCTGCACCGGCGACGGCAGCATGAAGCCCGGCACGATCCCCATGACGCACACGATCTGCCACAGGATAAGCAGCGCCGCGAGGGCAGCCAGGGTATTAATCGCCGACGTGATATTTTGCAGTCTTTTTCTCAATGGAAAGCACCTCTCCCTCCGGGCGGTAGGAAACCTTGATATAAGAAGCGACGGAAGCCGCACCCGCGCGGGCGGCGATCAGATGGCACTCTTTGATGAGATCCATCAGCTGGTCAAAATCCCCCTCTACCGTGGTTTCAAAAGGTCCTACGAAATAATTAAGGCCGGTATTCTGAATGCAGGCGATCACCTCGTCCACGATCCGGAGCATATCCTCCTCGTTTTTCGCTTCAGGACGCACCTGGATAGCTATACTTGCGTTCATCTTACATTTCCTCCTTCTTAAACCTGATAAATATAATTTTGCCAAGACCTGGGGCCGGCGTCACACAGGACGGATTTTTCATAAAAAAATCCCACAGGGAACCTGCGGGAGTCAATCTTCGGCCAGACGTGACGATCCTTTATATTCCCTACGCTGGCATTATCCAGGTCAGGTCAACGGGTCCGATACGAACACGGTATCCATCTCAGCCGGGCTTGCCCCAGCACCCCTTTGTATTACTGATTTCATCTAAAAGTTTATCATGAAATGACAAAATGTCAAGATTTTTCAGATTGCCTGTATCCGCTCCCTTCCACCCTGTCCACAGCCGGTTCTTCGCCGAAAATGTTGACATTTTTATGAAAATATGATATCTTTCTACGATAAGAGAAAGGATGTGAGATTTGCGTGGAAGATTCATCTGACGAATGCCATACTACTGATTCCCGCATAAAAATCATGAATATATAGAGGTATAGCTTGTGAGCGCGGCTTACAGGCTATACCTTTTTGTGTTTTTTTGCAAATAATATTACTACGGAAAACAGGAGGATTTTAAGAAACAAAACCATGTTAGGCTCAATTATCTTAATTATTGTTTTTACATTTTTGAACGCGATCTTCGCAAGCGCCGAGATCGCAGTGATCTCCATGAATGAGACGAAACTGAAATGTCTCGTGGACGACGGCAACAAGAGGGCTAAGAAACTGTCCGTCCTTACCGAACAGCCGGCCCGTTTCCTGGCCACCATCCAGGTTGCCATCACCCTGTCGGGATTCCTGAACAGTGCGTTCGCTTCCGACAACTTCGCCGGGATCATTGTGGACGCCCTTGTCTCCGCAGGGGTTCCCGTACCGGTTAAGACACTGAATTCCATCGCCATGGTACTGATCACAGTGATCCTTTCCTATATCAGTATCGTCTTCGGCGAGCTGGTGCCGAAACGGATCGCCATGAAGAATTCAGAGTCTCTTTCCCTTGGTCTGGCTCCCACCCTTTACGGAGTTGCCAAGATCTTCTCTCCCCTGGTGTCCCTGCTGACGGTATCTACAAACCTGATCCTCAGACTGATCGGCATCAATCCGGCTGAGAACGACGACCAGGTGACCAAGGAAGAGATCCAGATGATGCTCATGGAAGGAAACGCCCAGGGAGTCATCGACACACAGGAAAACGAGTTCATCCAGAATATTTTTGAGTTCCACGATATCTCCACGGAACAGGTCTGCACTCACCGTACGGACGTGATCGTTCTGGATACCGAAGATTCCATGGACGAATGGAAAGAAACCATTTACCGCAACCGCCACAGCTACTATCCGGTATGTCAGGAGACCAAAGACAATATCATCGGAATCCTGGATACCAAGGATTATTTCCGTCTGGACGATTTCTCCAGAGAGAACGTCCTCGCCAAAGCGGTAAAACCGGCCCACTTCATTCCTGAGAGCATGAAGGCGGCCAAACTGTTCGACCATATGAAACAGACCCGGAATTATTTCGCCGTCCTTCTCAACGAATACGGTGAAATGGCCGGTATCGCCACTCTCCACGATCTTCTGGAGGAACTGGTGGGCGATATCTATGAAGAAAACGAAGAAAATCCGGAGAAGATCCAGAAACTTTCCGCCACATCCTGGCTGGTTCGGGGCGACGTGGAACTGGACGACGTGGCGGAAGCCCTTCACGTCACACTTCCCGAGGGAGACTACGATACCTTCAACGGTTTCATCTACAGCATTATCGACTGCATCCCCGAGGACGGAAGCCAGTTCACCTGCGAGAGCAGCGGCATGATCATCCACGTCAAATCCGTGGCGAGACACAAGATCGTGGAGGCCATTGTGGAAGTTCCGGAAACAAAGGATAAAAACGAAGAATAACCGGCGGTATCCCACCGGCCGGGAATAAATCACCAGGAGGTATGCATATGGTTCACACACTGGAAAACGAGGCGCTCCGCATAAAGATCGACGATCACGGAGCAGAGCTGTCAGAGATCTACGACAAAGAAAGGGACCGTCAGGTTCTCTGGAACGCGGATCCCGCCCACTGGAAGCGCCATGCGCCCGTGCTTTTCCCCAATGTGGGAAGATATTATCAGGATCAGTGCCTGATCGGCGGGCAGACATACAGCTGCGGCCAGCACGGATTCGCCCGGGATATGGAATTCACCTGCACGGAAGAAACTCCGGACTGTGTCACCCACCTTCTCACCTCGACAGAGGAGACACAGAAGAAGTATCCTTTCCGCTTTGAGCTTTATATTACCCATCGCCTTCAGGGAAGAGATATCCTGGTCTCCTGGAAGGTAGTCAACAGGGACAGCGAGACCATGTATTTTACCATAGGCGGCCATCCGGCGTTTCGTGTGCCCGTGCTTCCGGGAACCAGCCGCGATCAGTATTTCCTTACTTTCAGCGGCCAGCAGCAGCTTACTTACTGTCTTTTGGATCTCTCCACCGGAACGGCCCTTCCGGACCAGACCCGCACTCTGCCTCTGGAAAACGGCGCCTGCAGGATCGATCCTCACATGTTCGACAGAGACGCGCTTATTTTTGACAATAATCAGATCACAAAGGCCGGGATCGCGCTTCCTGACGGCACACCGTATGTGGAGCTTATCTGCCAGGGCTTCCCGAGCTTCGGCATCTGGTCCTCTTCCATGGACGCTCCCTTTGTCTGTCTGGAGCCATGGATGGGGCGCTGCGACAATTCAGGCTTTGAAGATGAACTTAGTCAAAAGCCGAATATCAATAAACTGGACAGCGATGGAGTATTTGAAAAGGCTTATGTGATTTCCATCAAATAATCTGTATCAATTAGGCTTAAAATATAAAGAGTACAACTCTCCGGCTTACGAGGAGTTGTACTCTTTACAATTTCTATTTCCCAGATATTAATACTACTTCTTTCTGATCGTACATTTTACCAGATTTTAGGTCTTTCTTCAGGTGCACAGTACATACCGTCCCCCTCCTCAATTCCATAAACATCATAGAACTGATCCATCGCCGACAGCACCGCATTTACACGGATTTTTCCCGGAGAGTGTACATCCGTTGCAATTTGATTAGAAAGCGCCTCCGGACGAAGTTCTTCCGCCCACAAAGACGCCCAGGACTCCATCACTGTTTTTAGATCATAGCCGTTTTGTTCAGCAATTTCAAGAACACAGGAAAGCCCTCCCAGATCTGCAATATTTTCCGTCACTGTCTGCTCTCCATTTACTTCCAGTCCTGCAATTTCCATACCGTCATAATAGTCTATTACCTTCTGGGACAGTTCCTGGAAGTATTCCAGATCCTCGTCCGTCCACCAATTTCGGATATTTCCTTCCGCGTCATACTGTGCTCCGGCACTGTCAAAAGCATGAGTAATTTCATGTCCTATAACTGCGCCGATCTTTCCTAAATTCTCTTCCGGCTCCGCATCCGGATCATAGAAAGGTTCCTGCAGAATGCCGGCAAGAATAGTAATGCTGTTAGTGGAGGTATCATAGTACGCATTCACCTCTTGAGGATATACGAGCCATTCCGATTTGTCTACAGGTTCATCTTTTGTCTGGAATACCTGCTCCATCTGCACATGCGCAATTTCCATAAGGTTATCAACATAGAGACCTCCCTCTTCCGGACGTTTCAATTGTAATTCATAGTCCTCCTGAGGCCATTCGTCAGGGCATCCAATCCTGGCATCCAATGTCTGCAGTTTTTCTATGGCCTGCGCTCTTGTTTCCGGGCTCATCCACTCCATATTTTCCAGTCTGTTTTCAAATACTTCCGCCACCTGGTCAATCATTGACTGAATTTGGGATCTTGTATCCTCCTGAAAGTACTTTTCACTGAACAGCTTTCCGCACTGGAACCCCAGATTACTCTGAACACTGGAGCAAATCTGCTGCTCATACGGTTCTCCCTCTTCCAGGCCATTTACCGAATTGACGTATGTCTGCTGCGCCTCATGGCTTTTTGTGTCTACATATGGTGAAAGATCCCGGTACAGACTAACTTTTACATATTTCTTCAAAAGCTCCAAGTTTTCATCTTTCAAAAAAGAGGCAACTTTTTCCATACACCCTACATCAGAAATAATCATTTTTTCATCCGGCGAAATTCCAAATATCTCTTCCAAGGTTTCGGAAGAAACAGATTCCCCGAACAATTCTTCTACATCTGAAGCCTTATATACATTATAAGTTTTCTGAGGATCATACAAGTCAGCCAGACCCAACGAATTCTCTGCCAGAGCTTTCATCATATCTGCTACCTCTTTTACAGTACTGGAAGCTTCATCTTCAGACAGACCGTTAATCTTCAAAAGTTCCTGCATATATGTTTGAAATAACTCCACCTGTTTTTGATTTGCTGCGTCATCAGAAAACCAGATTTCTTTTGAAAGTCCAGTATCTCCGCCTACTAAATAAAGAACATTCTGGCTGGAGTCTTCCCCATCCACCCCATAAGTGAATCCCAGCAAACTGGCAATGCCGTATTCGCGATAAAAGGTAAGACAGGCTTTCACAAGCTCTTCCACACTCTGGGCCTGATCTACTTTTTCCAGGAAGGCGTTTCCAGCCTCACCATAGCCGCCCTGATCTCTGGCTTCCGTATCCATTCCCGTGAGATAAAAAGCGCCTACATTGTAACTGTCGCTTCCAACTTCTGCATCCTCATCTTCAGATGCTTCTTTAACCATCTGAAGAAGACGCTCATCATTCTGCTCCTGCACAATATAAAACCAGTTTTGTGCAGCTTTATCTGCCGGAATTTCCCATTGCTGAAACATATCATAGTTAACTGCTTCATAAAAATCATCTTGCAGATCCGGCTTTTCTTCCTGCTGAATGACCGTTTCTTGTGTTTCCTGCTCTTCTTTCTCAGTTTCTGCCGCATATCCGGTAACCGGAAATGCCAGAATCATTGCCATTCCAAGAGCTGCCATTTTACTGCAACATTTGTAAAATCTTCGCATAAAGCCCTCCTTATCTTATAAAACTTATTGTCAAAAAATTCAAATTTATTATATCAGTTTCCGGAAAGAAGATAAAGCATAAAATATTTCCTGCGCTAGCAAATAAAAAAACAAGGCATATGAGACTTACACTCCTGTGTCTCATACGCCTCTTTAAGTTTTTTCTTTCCAAATTATACACGCACTATGCCTTTTCTTCCAAAGCGTCAAATATTATCCTCTGGTAAAGATTCTCTTGATCCTGCTCTTGATCACTGCATTATCTTTTACCGCATCAATCAGGACAGCAATAAGAACAACCGCGCCTGTTACAATTGTTTCCCAATAAGAGGAAACTCTGAGGAGGGTAATACAGGTGCTGATCACGCTGCTCAAAACTCCGCCGATAATGGTTCCAAGGACATTTCCAATACCGCCTGACATGGAAGTTCCGCCCAGTACAGAGGCTGTAATGGAATCCATCTGCCAGCTTTCGCCGATGCTCGCCTGGAAAGACGCCAGCCTGCATGCCATCAGAACACCTGCTATGGCAGAAAGAAGTCCGCTTAAGCAGTATACCATCATCTCAATGCGCTCTGTTGGAACACCTACGATTTTAGCACAGTTTCTGTTTCCGCCCAGCGCATAAATGTAGCGTCCGAATTTCGTTCTTTTCAGCATAATCGTCAGAATCACGCAGATCAGAGCCATAATGATCACAATGTTGGGGAGAACACCGCCGATCACACCGTTTCCCAGAGTCTCGGCAGATTCCGGCATTCCAGTGATAGGCATACCTTTTGTGATAACATAGACAATACCCTTATATATCTGCATTGTCGCCAGAGTTACGATAAACGGTGTCATTTTAAAATATGCGATAAAGAATCCATTCACTCCTCCCAGGATGATTCCCAAAAGACTGGAAATAATAATGGCGAGATATGGATTCATTCCATAATTTACCATAAAAATAGCGGAAAACATACCGCAGACAGATCCTATGGTAGCCACCGACAGATCGATCCCTCCTGTCAGAAGAACTATCGTCTGTCCGAAACCAACGATGATCACAAAAGATGCCGCTCGTGTCAGAGTACTGATATTATACGCTGTAAAGAAATTTCCTGTAGCCAGATGTACCACAATTCCAACCAGAATCGTAACGATCAGAACCATTCCGGCAGTCGATTTAAAAAAGCTTTTTACTTTATTCATTTTTCGATTCTACCTCCCTATTGAAATGCCACTTTCAGGACATCTTCCTGTGTAATTCTGTCCACATCTGTAATATATCCGCTGATCCGTCCCTGATGGACAACCATAATTCTGTCAGACAGAGCCATAACTTCTTCCATTTCTGAGGAAATCACCACTACGGCCACCCCATTGTCTGCAAGTTCACGGATAAGCTGGTGGATTTCTCCTTTGGCATTTACGTCAATGCCCCGGGTAGGTTCATCCAGAATCAACATTTTAATGCCCTTTGCCATCCATCTGGCAACAATCACTTTCTGCTGATTGCCGCCCGAAAGATTTTTTATCAGTGTGTCACGGGATGCGGTCTTAATCTTAAATGAATGAATAAACTGTTCTGCAATTTCCACAGCTTTTTTGTAGTTGATCAGTCCGTTCTTTTTTATTCTATCATAGGAAGGAAGCATCATATTTTCCATAACGGACATATCCGGCGTAATTCCGTCGTGACGACGCTCTTCAGACACATAGCCCATCCCATAATTGATGGCATCAATGGGAGATTTTATATGTACTTCTTTTCCTTCAATAAATGTTTTCCCGCCCTGCTCTTTCTCAGTAATGCCAAAGACACATTTAAAGATCTCCGTACGTCCTGCTCCTACAAGTCCGGCCACTCCGAGGATTTCTCCCTTATGAACCTGGAAGCTCACATTATGGAATTCTCCCTCTCTGGAAAGATTTTTTGCTTCAAAAAACACTTCCTCGGAAACTTTTCTATTTACATGAGTGGTAATCTGTACCTTTTTTCCTGCCATCTGATTGATCATCTCTTCTTTTGTTATATCAGACGTCAGGACTTCTTTTACAAGACATCCGTCTCTCATAATCGTGATACGGTCTGTCTGCTCCATAACTTCATCCAAATGATGAGTAATGAATACCATGGCGGTACCGCTCTTTTTCAGTTTTTGCATTGACTTAAAAAGACTTTCCGTTTCCCGGTTGGTCAAAACCGCCGTAGGCTCATCCAGAATCAAAACCTTAGGTTCATAAGCCAGAGCTCTTGCAATAGAGACCAATTGCTGGTAGGCCGCCGACAAATTCTTGACAGGTTGGGAAACATCTACATGAACATCCAGAAGATCAAGAAGCCGCTCTGCCTCTTTGGCTGTTTCTTTCCAGTTGATAAGCCGTCCGCTTAACACTTCGTTTCCCAGAAAAACATTTTCCGCCACGCTGGCTTCCGGTACAAGGTTCAGTTCCTGCGGTACAAGAACAATATTCTTACTCATAGCTTCCCGCGGAGAGGAGAACCTGATCGGTTCTCCCTCCATCAGCACTTCTCCGCTGTCCATATAGAATTGGCCTGTCAGAATATTCATCAGAGTACTTTTTCCGGCTCCATTTTCCCCTACCAGGGCGTGGATTTCACCTTTTCTGAGTTTTAACGTCACACCATCAAGAGCCTTTGTGCCCGGGAATGTTTTTACAATATCCCGCATCTCGATCAAAAGCGGCTCTGTATTATTCTGCCTTTGCATTTGCATCCTCTCCATATAACATTTCAATATACTGGTCTGCGTCTTCTGCATATACCGAAGTAGAACCAACTGCTGTGGACTCCTCTGCTTCTTCGCCGTCAATTGTTTTGATAGCATTGTAGATCAGCTTATATCCCATATCGTAGCAGTTCTGTACCTGAGCTACATACAGGGTGCCGTCTTTTAAGTATTCCAGTGTACGAAGATCATGATCCATACCGCCGATGATGATATCGCCGGATTTTCCTGCATCGCTGACTGCCTGACATGCGCCTACCGGATTGGACATATTATTGCAGAGAATTCCTCCGAGATCCGGATATGCCTGCAGCCAGGATTCCGTAATGCTGATCGCTTTTTCTACAGAGTCATTATCTCTCTGCTCATCTACAATCTCAATATCCGGATATTCGGCAATCGTATCTTTGAAGCCCTGAAGACGTTCTTCATGAGAAGCTGCGCCCATAGTTCCTGCCAAAATCGCAATCTGTCCTTTTCCGCCCATTTTTTCACAGACAGCTTTGGCCAGAGCGCATCCGTCCCCATAGTTATCTGTATTTCCCACAAAGAAAGATCTGTCGCAATCTTCTACGTCGGAACTTGCAAATGTTGCTACCGGTACGCCTGCGGCCACTGCTTTATCAATAGCTTTTGCTGTTGTTTCCGGCTGATTAACATCTACGGCAATCAGATCATATCCCTGACCTACTGCTGTTTCAATAGAATTCACCTGATCTACTGCATCTGGCTCTGCCGGTCCGTACCATTCATAGTCAATAGTTGCACCTTTGTCCGCAAAGTCAGCTACTGCGGCGTCAATACCGGTTTTAATTGCATCATACCAGCTATGGATATTTTTATAAGTACAGTAGATTTTGTAGCTGTCTTCCTTCGGCTCATAGCTTGTATCAAACTCAGCATCTGCCAGGCTGGTTTTTCCTGTTGCACTGTCACCTGCCTGTGCAGCGTATACAGCATTTACCCCTCCTCCTAAAGATCCTGCC